>LULO01001129.1_pt1 | contig 10786 bp, 12 predicted proteins | sample 728121 | NCBI WGS metagenome assembly LULO01 (sample SAMN03860287, study PRJNA289734) | marine metagenome | biome: seawater column; feature: ocean; material: water; isolation source: Red Sea water column Station 149 - depth 50m | place: Saudi Arabia: Red Sea | collected 2011-10-15 | depth 50 m | reverse complement strand
CGTAGGAACCGCCATCTTCGGAAGACCTCGACCTCTATCCCGGTACCGACGCGCCGACCCCAGCCGCGTCGTCCGCTACACCCTCATCTGCGAAGAGCCGATAATCGTGTGGTTGTCTGGTTCGCCGGCGTCAGCGACTGCGGCGGCAGCAGCATCGGCCACGTCTTGCGGACTCGCATCCAGCGTCAGGAGGGGGCCGAGGTCATCGACGTGGGAGTGGACGCCGTCGGTGGTCAGCACGAGACGGTCGCCGGGACGGAGATCGAGCGTGGCCTCGTCCGCGACGACACCCGGGGTGAGTGCGCGGTTGAGAAGGTTGCGATGCGCGTGGGCGCGCGCCTCCTCATTCGTCAGCTGTCCGGTCTCGATCAGGGCGGCCACGATCGTGTGGTCGTGGGTCAGCTGGCGCAGCTCGCCGTGACGGACGAGCCACACGCGGGCGTCGCCGATGTGCGTGATCTGTGCTGTCGATCCGGTGATCGTGACCGCGGTGAGCGTGGTGCCGGATGTCGGTTGGTTGGGCAGCGCCGCGCTGACCTCGGGGGCGATCTCGGCGATCGCGCCGGCCAGGCCGGCCTTGGCGAATGCCGAGAGCGCGGCCCGGGCCAGCTCGTCGCTGTCCCCGAAGCCGTCCGCTACGGCAAGAAGCCCGGGCATGACGAGCAGTGCGTCCTGCTGCGTCTGGCGATTCCCCTGGCGGTGGCTTGAGCCGTACTCGGCGTGCAGGGTCGGAGTCGTGGTGGTCACGGTAGGTACCTCGTTCCTGAGTTGCTGGACGAGGGTGGCGACCAAGTCCCGGCGTGCGCCCGTGTCGGCCTCGACCTGGGCCCAGTACGCCTCTGCTTCCTGCGCGGCCTGCGCCGGTGAGAGGTCGAGGACGTTCTTGATCCGGGCCAAGGGCATGCCGAGCAGCCGCAGTAGTGCGACCATCCGGGCGCGGTCGAGCTGCGCGGGGTCGTACCGGCGATAGCCGGAATAGACATCCACGTCGGCAGGGCGAACCAGCCCCAGGTCGTCGTAGAGCCTCAAGGCCTTGGGCGTCAGGCCCGAATCGCGGGCGAAGTCGCCGATCGTCATGAGCCCGTCGGTCGCGGTCATGGTCACCATCCTCCCGGTGTCGGTCACCGGTGAGGTCGAGGCTGGGCCTTGCCGCTGGGGGAAGGTCAACACCACTCGGCCCAGCGCGAGCGGAGGCGCTCTGTGAATCAGGGGGAGGCCGGTCGCCAGGTCTGGCGGGGTGCGTAGCCGGTGCGCCGCAGCCAGTGCTCGGTGTACAAGATCCGGTGAGGTGTGATCACGGTCAGCGGATCGCTGGGCGGCTCGCTGACCGATCGGCCGCGCTCAGCGTGGTCGGACTGCCATCGAAACGCCTCCCAGTAACCGTCGCTGGCGGGATCCTCGCGCTCCAGCGTGCGGGCCGTCCCGAAAAGCTGGGCGCCGCGGCTGCTCGCCTGGCCGACGAGGGGGGCGAAGATCCCTGCCGAGACACGCGGATCCCTTCGGAGGTTGCGTGACTTCACCGAGTCGTTCCAGCTTGTGTAGAAGATCTCGAGCCCGAGGCTGTAGTAGCGAACTGGGGTTGCCGCCGGGGAGCCGTCGGTGTTGACGGTTGCGATGACGGCCATGTTCTGGGTGGACAACAGGTTGAGGATGCGTTCCTCAAGAGCCTCACGCGGGAGCTCGGCAGCGGGCGCTGGCCCAGCGAGCCAGGGGTTGGTCAGCGGCATAGCCGATTGTCTCATCACGTCGCCCCGCCTCGCCTCAGGCGACGAAGACAGGGCCGCAACTACAGTTCGAGCATGCTTCCCGAGCTGGCGTCGAGTACCTAGTCGCAATCATCAGACCCTCCAACATGGCCTCACAGCGGGTGGCGACCAAGATCGGACTGGCTCTTGAACGCGAGGTCCACGCCCACGGCGGCCCCGCTCTGGTCTTCGGGGCGAATCTGCGCTCCACCTCCGAGGTGCCCGCGATGGTCAGCCCGTGACCAATGACGTCGAGGTAGCCATCTCCGCCACCGAGGCCGGGATCGCCGTGGTGCGCAGCGCCTACGGCGCAGCACTGATCAGACACGCGAAGGCGGCCACAGACTTCGCCACCAACGCCGACATCGACGCAGAGCGCGCGATCCTCGACGTCATCACCACCGCCAGACCCGAAGACGCTGTCGAGGCCGAGGAGTCTGGCCGAAGCGGCAGTTCGACCACATCGCGACGGTGGCTCGTCGACCCGTTGTGCGGCACACTCAACTTCGCCGCGCAGACACCCCTGGTCGCCGTGAACGTCGCACTCCTGCGCGATGCGCGGACGTTAGTCGCGGTCTCAGCTGACCCGATCGGCGAAGAACTGTTCTGGACAGACGGACAGCATGCGGCCGTCAGGATGAGCGGCGGCGACGCCCTGCTACAACCGACCTCTGAGTCGAGGCTGGTCGACATCAACTGCGACGGCCCGCTCGACCGACCGTTCCTCGGCCCACAGCTTATCGCCGACCCAGCGTTCCGTGCAGCTTTCGGGCCCCGCGTCATGTCGACGACCCTCGCCCTGGCCTGGGTAGCGGCAGGCCGTCGTGCCGGGTACCTCAGCGACGGCAACTTCGTCGGCAACGTCCACTTCGCCGCCGGAATCGCACTGTGCCGTGCTGCCGGATGCGTCGTCACCGATCTACGCGGCGGCCAACTGGAGGGTGGACGAGGCCTGATCGCGGCTGCCGACGCAGACACTCACGACAAGCTGGTGGGCCTGGTGGCGCCCCACCTCGAACGCCCCGGCCCTCGGTAGCGGGCTGTCCCGCAAGCCATAGAGGCGGCTCGGTCCATGCTTCGAGGCTCTAATCTCGTTGCGTGTCCGTTTCGCTGAAGTACGCGGTTGTCGAGAGGGAGCGTCGCTACCTCTTGGCGACGCTCCCCGAAGGCGTCACCAGCAGCAGCGAGATCCTCGATCGGTACGTCACGGGCACGCGGCTGCGCTTGCGCGAGGTCCGCGAGAACGACGGGACCGTGATCCGCAAGCTCGGACACAAGGTGCGCCTCACTGAAGGCCCGGCCGAGGTGGCCTGCACGAACTTCTATCTGAACGACGCGGAGTGGACCGCGCTTCTGGCGTTGCCCGCTCGGCTACTCCGCAAGAAGCGCCACCTAATCCATAGGGATGGATTAGTCGTGGCGATCGACGAGCACGAGGACGGGACGCTCGTCGCCGAGATCGACGACCGCGAGTCGCCGTCAGACTTCGTGCCTGAGTGGCTTGATGTCGTACGCGACGTGAGCAACGACGAAGACTGGACTGGCGCTCGGCTCGCGCGTTCGAGCTAGGGGCGGCGTCAGCCGCAACTCTCGCCTCAGGCATCTGCGAGCACCGCGGCAACCATCGAATGCCGGGCGGCGCAGCGGGCCGGCATTGTGTGCCAGTAGTAGGGGAAGGTGATCACCCCGATCAGCAGCGCCCATCCCATGCCCTTCGCCCAGGCCGCGTCGTCCACGCCTGTCGCAGATCTGAAGATCTGCCGCTCCTGCGAGTCGAGCACCTCCCAGGCGACGATGAGGTCCACCGACGGATCGCCTACCCCGAGCCCTCCGAAGTCGAGCACGGCGGCAAGTTCGCCGTAGCGAATCAGCAAGTTCTCCGCGAGCAGGTCACCGTGGTACCAGGTCGTGAGCGGATCGGTGGCCTGCTCGGCAGCCAAGGCGTCGTCCCAGACTTTGAGTGCGCGGTCGAGGTCGAGACCAAGATCGCCTAGCTGTCGGCACTCGACGACCCGCTGCCGGAACTCGCCGTCCATGTCCGCCAAGTGGCCGCCGCGGTACCAGACCAGGGCAGGCTCGTTGTTCACAGACGCCGGGATCCCAACCTGACGCAACTCGGTCAGGAACGTCGCCAGGTCCTGGGCGACGCGGCGCGAACTGCCGCCATCGACACCCCAGGGCACCGTCGGGACCTGGCCCTTCAGCCACGTGGTCACGGCCCACTTCTCTGGATAGCCGAACCCAGGTTCGCCGACCGCAATCATCTCAGGGACTCCCATCGTCACGCCCTGAGCGACCACGGGCATCCAGCGAGCTTCCTTCTCGATGGTGGTCGAACCGCCGGGCTGGCGCGGCAGCCTGACGAGAAGGGAGTCCCCCAGCCTGAACAGTGCGTTCGAGGAACCCGACGACGCAAGGGATTGGAGTCTCAGGTCGGCGTACTGGGGCAGCGACCGGTCGATCAGCCGGCGGACCAAGTGAACGTCGACAGCAAGCTCGTCGTGATGGAGTCCGGGCACTCGGTCGATGCTGGTTGGTCGGCGCCCACGACGCCACCGGCTTTACCGCGGCGCCGGCTTCTTGCCGACAGCAGCCCGCGACCAGATGGGTCCCTCGGTCCCGCCTCCCGGGGTTTCCGCGGCATGCGGAATCTCTAGCAATCCAGTGCTGAAAAGTAGATGCGCGCGTTTGGAAATGTTCGCTGCATCTCGACAACAAGGGTGTCGAGATGCGGTGAAGATTGACGGACACCGCGCGGGCTACTTTGACGAAGCTGGCTTCCGGCGCGCAGCTCGTCGAAGTACGTGCATCGCGGAATGAGGGTCGTGGCCAAGCCAACCTGCGGAGCTTGCACGTGAACTAGAAGGGCGGCTCGTCTCCATCCCAGCCAACCGAGGTCACTCCCCCAGCCCAGGGGTCTGCAACGGTGGAGGTGTCGATTCGCTCCACGGAAGCCGAACCTCTGCTCTGGATCGAAGAACTTAACGATGCCTCGAACGCGGGCGTCGTCGTCCCAAGGCTCCTCTGGTTCCCAATCATCATCAGGATCCCATTCGTCGTCGTCGTCATCGGCATTCAGATTGATGTCAACCCCAAGGGCCGTCGCCACGCTCTCAATGAGGTTTGCCCTCTCAGTCTGATCCAGGGTGGGAGCCAGTCGCCGAAATGGTCCGTCGAGCCAGCGGGCAAGGTCTAATGCATCCAGGTCCCCTTCACCGAACGAGGCTGCCAGTTCGGCGCGCTCCGGTACGAGATCAAAGTCCACCCAGAAGGTGAAGTGACCTTCATCGATGACCAGGCAACGCGCAAACAGATCGACCCATACTCCGCCCCGGTAGCGAAGGATGAATCGCTCAGCTACAAACGGGCCATCGGCGAAATACATCATGACGTCCGCCTCTTGGCCGCTGCGGATGAACATCCTGCCCCGCCCGTAGAGCGTCCCAGTCGGACACGTGTGGTGGCTGAGGACGACCGGGTTCCCGCAGTTCCCGCATGTGCAAACGTCGTCGTATCCGAAGAGCCCGTACCCTCCTTCACCGATGGCAGCGCTCAACTCCATCTCGGCTTCGGGGTCCCAGGGCTCCACGTCCCGAGTATGCGCTCGTCAGGACCATGGCCGCACACGGAATCGCGCGGAGAAGCAGGTCGCTTGGTCAGGCGCCGCCGGCAAAAGAGGCCCGGATGTCCGCTGGCGGATGAGATGCTGCCCGTCGGCCCGAGGTGGACCTTGACAAATTGGCCGCTGCGCCGCAGCCCAAGCTGCAGCGGGCGGGCTACGCGTGCTTCGGTTTGGTGTTCGCCTTCGCGAGGCTTGCGGTGATCGCCGGCATTTGGCGCTTGGTCCACGCCGGCTGCTTCTGACTCTGCTCCGACGCCTTACGAAGCTGATGGCGCAACGCTGCGTTGATCGCTGACCGATCGTTACTCATAGTGTCTTTCCGTCCCTCGGGATGAGTCACAGTTCCCAGAAGCTCTGAAGAGCTCCGTGTTCGGTTCGACCCGCGGTAGAAGTGAAGCGTAGGGGTCCGACACTCCTAGCCGTAGGTCTATCACGTCACCTACTCGCCCTGACCCAGCCACGCCTGACCGAACGAGGTCTGGGCGAACTCGGCAACTGCGGCACCTTCGTCTCCGAGCGTCGGCACGATCGCCTGCTTCCGCGACGTCGGGGGGCTAGGGGTCCACGACTCGAACGTCCCGTCCGGTAGACGATCTCGGCGCCCCATCCGGAACACCGTCGGGAACATCTCTGGTGCAACGCCCTCGAACGGGAGGATCTCAACCGCACGACCGCCACTGCCGCCGCTGGGCGTGTGGCTGACGAGGTCGCTGAACAGCATCTTGACCTGGGATTTCGTGTAGGGCGCGATGTAGACGACTCGGATGATCCCGGCCGCGATGATCAAGCGAGCGCACTCATGACACGGATAGGTGGTCGTGTAGAGCGTCGAGCCGCGAAGCGCGGTTCCGCGGCGAGCAGCCGTACAGATGGCGGCCATCTCGGCGTGGACGATGCGTCCGAACTCGATCAGGTCCGTGACCCGCGAATCTTCGAGCGGTCCCGTCCTAGCGATGGCCGCATCCACAAGGGCGACGTCATCCATCCTTGCTGGCTCGGTTGACAACCAGCCGCTGGCCTTGAGCCGGCGCAGCACGTCTTGGATCACGTCTCGCTTGCCGATGTCGTTGGTCTCGTAATTGAGCTTGAAGTCTCGGTAGTCCGGCGAGTCATCGGGCCAGTACTGCCCGCCGCCAGGCTTGGGCACCTCGTTGGTTCCAGTGACCAGCACTTCGCCGTCCTCATCGATGATGGCGACGCCGACCTGCCTACCCGCGGCCGCCGATCGGTACTGCGCCGCACTCGCGTGGTACATCGCCAGTTCGTCGCGGGTAGGCGACGTGAAGGGCTGCTGGAACCAGAGTTCGACAAGGCGGTTCACCTGGTCGCGGGTCGCATGGCCCGATCGAATCCAGAGGAAGGCGTCCGCGCGCCCGAAAGCCTTCTGAAGACTCTGACCCCAGTCGTTGTCCGGGTCCTCCTCATCGCGCCGTAGCAGTTTGTCCGCCAGCGCAGCATTCGAGATTCCTGACGACTCATCCCGCTCGCGACCCAGCCGGGCAGCGAGCGTTTCACGCCGCTTCTCCTCGGCCTGGGAGACACCGATGACCAGCAATCTGGATCCGTAGATGTTCCGCAGGAAGTCGACTTCTTCAGCTCGCTTGGCTGATCGGATGATCGTGACGACGCCAGCTCGGTCGACGTCCTCGCCCTCCTCACCGGAGTTGGCCTCTGCGCGGTCGGCGCGGATCTTCAGAACCGCCAGCATCGCTGCGGCACCTTGCGTGCCCGACTGTTCACGCAGCCGGTCTCCGAGGTCCATGAGCCACTCTGTCGGGCACGTCTCCTCGGGCCGCTCGTCCGCCGATGTTGCGTCGAGAAGTTGGCTAATCCGGACGAAGCGCGGCGAGTACCCAACTGCCCGGAATGCTGCCTCGAGATCGGTCTGGACCTCGTTGACGGGGGTTCCGATAGCGGAGACAAGAAGAACGAACAGCTCGCGTCGCTCGTCGCTGCCCGGGACTGCAGGACTCGTCGGCGCCAACCCTTCACGCGAGTCATCCGCCGGTCCTTCGGTCTCATCCACTGGATATCCCTGTCCTCGTGCCAGCCCGTCCGCGTCCCACGAAGGAGCATAGAACTCTGGAACGACACCTACCGTCCCTTCTCCACAGACATGCCACCGTCCCCTACCAAGACTCAGGCTGAAGCCTCGACCGATGCTGGCAAAGAGGACACCGCGGCGAGGAAGTCGGCGGCGATCTTCGAACCCGTAGCCGTCAGGTCGACGGTGGCGAACCGGATGCGGCGGCCCTGGACGACGACCTCCTCGTCGAAGTGGCCTTCGACCACCGGGTGCAGCATCAGCCCCTCTGACGGGTGATCGCCTTCGAACTCCGCCTGGGACATCAGGTAGGCGTAGATCTGGTAGACGTACCCGCTGCTCAGCGTCGCGGCGCGGTAGTGGCCGGCCTTCGTGACGGACGTGAACTTGGTGTCGATGACGATCCGCCGGGGACCGCACCCGTCGGGGTTCGGGTGTTCGAGGACGATGTCGAGCTGCATGCTCGGCAGCACAGCCGCCATGCCCGCAGATGCGTCGGAGATGTCCCACTGCTGGGTGGGGCCATGCTTCACCGTCCAACCCTTCAGCGCGAGGTGGTGACGGTAGATCCCGTAGGCGGCGTGCTCGAAGAGCTTGCGCAGGTAGTGGTCGTCGTCAGCCGGGAGCGGCAGGTGTCGGTCTCCTGCCTCTGTGGTTGGGATGGCGAAGGTCAGGAGGAGCTCAGCCGCTGCGAGCATCCTCCAGTCGCGCTGGAGCAGGCGTTGTTGGCGCATGTGCGGCACCTCCGCCAGCCGAGGACACGGCCCCCGCACACCGGCCGTCTCCAGCTGTCGAGCAAGCGAGCGGTACCGCGGTTCGCTGGGTACGAGGACGGAGGCTCGTTCGAGCGCTGTTCGGACAAGCCGGTTGGAGGGAATGTCGGTGACGATCTCGTCGAAGGTGCAGTTGATCTGGCCGCGGCTGAGCAGCTGATGCCGCTCCGTTGTGAGTTGGTTGATGCGCCCGCGAACTCGTCGTTCGTTGCGGGCGACGGCACGGAACCCGACAGAGAGTCCGCGGTGCAGGCGCTGGGCGACCTCGTCGGCCAGGATCCGCGCGACCAGGCTGGGCAACTCCTCCGGTGCGTCCTCGGCTGTTACCGGTCCATGGCCGTCGGTGCGGAACAGTTCGGAGGCGAAGAACTGCAACAGCCAGAGGTTGCGGATCGGGATCTGCATGGTCAGGCGCCGAGGAGCTTCGTGCAGGCCTGGTCGGCCAGGTCAGGCCGGTCGAACCAGTACTCCTCGAGCAGTGGGCGCACATCGGTGTCGACGACGCGTTCCCACCACTGCTTGGTGTCCAGACCGGTGGCGTCGAGCTCGACGGCAGGCGTGAAGTAGGAGTGGCCGACGCAGTATTGACGGCCGAGTGCGCTGTCGGTGCTGATCTGCACATTGAGGGCATCGACGCGCTGACCGTAAATCTCCAGCAGCGGGCCTTACCCCCGGATCTTGGACACGGTGGGTGATTACGCAGCGGTCGGCAGCGTAGCGGTGTAGCCGGTCTCGAACGCGGCCGGCGGGGCGTAGCGACACCAGGAGTGGCGTCGCCGCGTGTTGTAGCGGACGAGCCATCGGAAGACCTGCCGACGGCAGGTGACTTCGTCGGTCCAGCAGGCGGCGTCTTGGAGGGTCTCGCGCTTCATCGTGGCGTTGAAGGACTCCGCGAGCGCGTTGTCGGCCGAGGAGCCGACTGCACCCATGGACTGGGTGACGCCGAGCTTGCGGCAGAGCTTGGCGTAGGCCTTGGAGCAGTAGACCGACCCGTGGTCGCTATGGAAGATCGCGCCCTTGAGGCTGCCCCGGGTCGCGGCGGCAGCCATGAGCGCGTCCTCGACGAGTTCGGTGCGCATGTGGTCGGCGATCGCCCACCCGGCGAGCCGGCGTGAGTAGCAGTCGATGACGGTGGCCAGGTACAGGTTCGTCCCGTCGGCCAGCGGCAGGTAGGTGATGTCTCCGACGTAGCGCCGGTTCGGGGCGTCGGCGGTGAAGTCCCGCTTGAGCAGATCCGGGTACTTCTGGCCCGACGGTTCGGGGATTGTGGTCCGCACCCGGCGCCTCTTCACGTAGCCGCGGATGCCCTCGGCCCGCATCACCCGGGCCACGCGCTTGTGATTCACGCGCGCACCAGCAGGGGTGTTGTCGTTGAGCTCGGCGGTGATCCGCGGCGCACCACAGGTGTTGTCCTCGGCATGAACGGCCCTGATCCTCGTCGCCAGCGCGGCATCAGCGCGGGCACGCTTCTGGCGGGCCGGGGCGGCCTTGAGCCAGGCGTAGTAGGAGGAGCGCTCGATCTCCACGAGCTCGCACAGTCGCTTCACCGGGTAGGTGGCGGAGTTGTCGGCGACGAACTGGAAGCGACTCACCAGCGCGTCTCCCCGGCGAAATACTTGGCCGCCCGCTGGAGGATCTCCCGCTCGGTGGTCAGCTTCGCCGTTTCCGCCCGCAACGCTGCGTTCTCGGTCTCAAGTCGGGCGATCTTCTGCTCCGGTGTCAGGAGAGTCCCCTGGAGTGGTGGGGTTTGAGGACCGGCGTGGGGTCGTGAAGTAGGCGGCCATCGGCGGGATCTTCGGTGTTAAACGACCAAGTCACGCACTGAAGGAGAACCACCGATGGCCTTGCCCCAGTCTGCCCTGTCCGAGCTGCTCGAGGCGTTCCGTGCCGGTGATGGCGTGGATCTGATCCGCGATTCGGTTCGCGTCGCGCTCCAGGAGCTGATCGAGCTCGAAGCCATCCAGGTGATCGGGGCGGCACCCTATGAGCGCACCGAGGACCGCAGCGGCGAGCGCAACGGTCACCGGCCGCGCCAGTTGACCACGAAGGCCGGCGACGTCGAGCTGCGGATCCCCAAGCTGCGCAAGGGGTCGTTCTTCCCGATCATCCTCGAGCCCCGCCGCCGCATCGACCAGGCGCTCTATGCGGTGGTGATGGAGGCCTACGTCCACGGCATCTCGACCCGCAGCGTCGATGACCTGGTCGAGGCGATGGGCGGCACGGGCGTGTCGAAGTCCGAGGTGTCCCGGATCTGCGCTGGCCTTGATGAGCAGGTCGGCGCGTTCCGGACCCGCACTCTGGACCACGTCGAGTTCCCCTACGTCTACCTCGACGCCACCTACCTGCACGTGCGCAACGCCCCCGGCAAGGGCGGCCAGGTGGTGTCGATGGCAGTGGTCGTGGCCACCGGCGTCACCGCGACTGGCGAGCGGGAGATCCTGGGCCTGGACGTCGGTGACAGCGAGGACGAGGTCTTCTGGCGTGCCTTCCTGCTTTCGCTCAACCCTGATCCACCGGTGAGGATTCGTCATCGGTGATTCTGGTGGATCGCGACGAGGTTCGCAGTGTGGGCGTGGGTGAGCTGCCGGCCGGTGCCGGCTCT
>LULO01001311.1_pt1 | contig 10808 bp, 8 predicted proteins | sample 728121 | NCBI WGS metagenome assembly LULO01 (sample SAMN03860287, study PRJNA289734) | marine metagenome | biome: seawater column; feature: ocean; material: water; isolation source: Red Sea water column Station 149 - depth 50m | place: Saudi Arabia: Red Sea | collected 2011-10-15 | depth 50 m | reverse complement strand
GATCTATAAACTGTAAATTTAATTTAATTGCTAATGATTGAACGATACTTGACTTCCCAATACCAGGAGCTCCCCAAATCATAATACTTTTATTCAGCGAAGAATTTATTAATTTATCCAAAAACTCTTCTAATTCTGAGGGCACCATTATTTTTATTTAAATTCAAATTAGTTTAAATTAATATTAGTAATTTAATTTTGAATTTAATTTAAAAAGTTTTAACAGTTTATATAAAGTAAAAACTTTTTACTTAAAAATAATTTTTAGATATCTAAAATCCAGAGAATTTATAAATTCTTTAAGTTTTGCCAATCTTAATAGTTTATTTTTAATTTTCTTTATAGGAATGAATTATAAAAAATTCTTCTATGCTAAGTTTGAATAATATAAAACTATGAACTGGAATTCTGATCAAAAGGCACTAATTAAATGGATTTCATCAGGATTAAAGATTAAGGAAGTAAGAGATTTAAAAGGTGATTCTGGTTATCTGTTAAACAATATGATTGCCAAGGTAACCTTAGCCTGTAGTGAATATCCTCTCTCAGTTGGAGCATTACAAATGTTGAATATAATGAAAGTAGATTTAAAAAAAAGATATAAAAGAAGTAGGTTCTATGGAAAAAAACACCCTTTTATTTATGAGCATTCTATACCTGCATCAATAGTTAGATCAAAACTACTTAGCTGCTATCCGATATTAGAATCAGAAGTGGAGAAGATTTTTTTATCTGCAGGTCCTGTCGTAATAATTCTTAGAGAAGAGGATAAAAAATTGAGTTCAATAAAATTATCAAGAAAAATGCCTAATGGATGGGTTTGGGGTGATGATCCTCTAGCTCGCTATGAAGCAGCCGGTATAAAAATTTCGAGAGAAAAATTATTACTTGAAGGGTCAATTTGTAGATAAATTAACCTTATTAAGATGATTTTTTTATCGATTTAAAGAAGATTTAAATACCAGGAGTTTAAATGTATTTTGCTAAAAAATAAAAAAAATGAATCTTTTAAAATTCAAATTTATAATAAAGATTAATTATGAAATAAAAAAATGAATCAAGATATAAAAAGACTTCAATCGCAAATATCAAGTTTTTGTGAAGAAAGAGATTGGGATAAATTTCATACTCCAAAGAATTTAGCTATTTCTATTTGTCTTGAAGCAGCTGAACTTTTAGAAAATTTCCAATGGGCTCAAGAAGATTTAATATTAGATAAAGAAAATGTTGTTAGAATTTCGGATGAGATTGCTGATGTTTTAATCTACTCAATTAGGCTTTGTGAGATTATGGGTTTAGATCCAATCGATATCGCAAATAAGAAAATTGAAAAAAATGGCATTAAATATCCCGTAAAACTTTCTAAGGGAAAAAGTGAAAAATATACTGATTTAAAATGACACAAATTTTTATTTTTACTGCTGGGAATTCCTCTGCTAGATCTCATTTAGATGATTCAATAATAAATCCGATCGATTTTAAAAAAGTTGAAACTTCTCTAGAGAAATCACAAATTGAGAAATTGCTTATATCAAACAATGAAAATAGTATTTTTTGCTGGGGAGCGATGCCAGGGAAAAATAATCTTAGAAATTGGAACCTTATGCAAAAAGGTGATTACGTAATATGTGTTTATTCAAGCCATTATAGGTTCATTTCTAGATGTACAGGAAAAATTCATAGTTACAATCTAGCTAATAATATATGGGGATCTTTAGATGATAAAACTTGGGAATATATTTATTTTTTATCTAGGCCATTAGCAATAGATATACATTTAAATAATGTAGATATAGGTTCATCACCTATAAAGAGTTTTGGCGGATTTTCGAGAATTTCAGATAAAAGGATAAATCATATTAAAAATCAATTTTCAAGTATTGATGATTTTACTAAGCAAACTTTTAACTACAATTTTTCTTCAAATAATAATAGAAGATTGGATCTAGATATTTATAGAGAAAATATTAATGACCAAGATTTCTTTAATGTAAAGGGTATTTTAGATTCAAGGAATAGGATACTTGCATCAATTTGTAGGCGACAAGGTCAAGAAAATTTTAGAAGAAAATTATTAGAGGCTTATGAAAGAAAATGTGCAGTTACTAATTCAAGTATTTCTGAAACTCTTGAAGCTGCACACATAATTCCTTATAAAGGATCTTCAACCAATCATGTTCAAAATGGTATTCTTCTTAGAGCAGATATCCATACATTGTTTGATTTGGATTTGTTGAGAATTGATAAAAATTATCGTATAAATATAGATGAATCTATTGAAGATGAAGAATACAAAAAATTACATCTTAAGTTTATAAGAATGCCAAATAATAAAGAATCTTATCCATCTAATGAGGCATTAGAAAAAAGATTTAATCATGAAATTTGATAAAGGAATATGTATTTTTTTGTATTTCAAATGCAAAAAAACTTAGATATTTAATTCATTTTCTCTTTTGGAAAATACCTCATAAATTAAATTTCTTAAATCTGATTTATCCAGTACATCCAATGACTGAACTTTACAATAAGCGGTAAGATCTTTTGTTGCTTTTCTATAAATTTCGGTTTGTATTTTTTTGCTTAAATTGGAACATCTTTTTCTCATATTAAGAAATTCTTCTGCCAAACATTTTGCTATTTTCGGATTACCTCCTAAGCTGGTTCTTTCTAAAATTGCACTAAAATCATCTTCCATTAGGTCCTTTATCAAATCTAAACGATCAAAGTGATCAGTTCCTTTGTCAAAACTTATTACTCTTTTAAATACTCTTTGGAATGTATTTCTTGTTCCGCCCAACATTCGATCAGTCCATGCTTTATTAGGTTCGCCACTTTGAGGAATTTCCCATCTCCATGTAGCAATATCTGGAAGCAAAATAATTGTAAGATAAGACCAAAAACTATTTCTAAGAGTTTCTCCTGTTGGATAACCATCATTCCATAGAAAATCACAATATTTTTGGTCAGTAAAAAGAATTGCGAGTTTGTATTCAAATTCTAGGAATTTATTTGGCATACTATTTCTAAATCCATAATTTTCTGCAAGTTGGATAATTTGTTCTCTAAGAATAAATAGTTTATCGGCGAGTATTTTTCTTGAACCTTGACCTACTGGTGTCCAGTATATATTTTTAATTTCTTCATTTTGTATTTTCGAAATATCTGACTCTTCAATTTGACCTTTTTCTGCAAATTCTTTTAAGATTCTTTCTGCAGTTTTTTTTGATATTTGTGGTAATAAATTTATAATCATCTCAATCTGATTTATTCATCATTTGTACAAAAGATATCTTGGCAAATCCTTCTAAAATTACCGGGATTAAACTTTATTAGATTTTTAATTTCATTAATTTCGGATTGGTTGTTCACATCAAAACCATTTAACCAATCCTTTAGCTGATAACCAAGTGTATTTTCATCATAATCTTCATTAATATCAAATTCTAATTCTGGTTCTTCATCAGAATTAGCAAAAACAGAACTTATTATAGTATAAATTATATCTATCTTAATTGAGTCTTTTAAATATTGAACTTTTTTTAGTTGATCAACTAAATTCCTTTTTCGGCTATTCAAATATAAAGTGTAAGAATTAATGAAATTCTGATGCAGACTTTCTGGTTTAAATTCTACGAACCACATAGCATTTTTAAATTTTTCTTCAAAATCAATTGATTGAAGTGACATTATTGGTTTCTGACCTTCTAAAACTAGAGTTTCAAATTCATCGTATAGAATGCATCCTTTTTGATATTTGAAATTATTTATATTTAAATCATCTTCATCAGTATGCACGATAAGACGAAATTTTATAACACTGGACTGGTTTGGAGATGCAACATCAAAAGAAAAAAATTTGTTAGGATTAATCCCTTTTTTCAAAGAAAACTCGGCAACTTTTTTTCTTGTGATACCATATTTACCTCCAGCTCCGGAAATTAAAATAAAAGATAATTTTGAATATTTAATTAATTCGCTCAAATTAGCTTTTGAAAATGTTCTTACAATATCCCATGAAAGATTACAAGATATTTTTAAAGATGATTTATAATCCCAACTTTTTATTGGTTCATTAAAATCAATTAGATTATCTCCATTTAGTGAATATTTCCAAAAGGATTTTTTCTCTATAAAAGGGAACAGATTTGGGTAAGGATATGCAAAGCTCTTCATAAAAACTAATTCCTTATTAATTCTGCCGTAAGACTAACGGCGACTTCATCTGGAATTTCTACAGAGACAACAATTTCTATAGACTCTTTTTCAAGTGTAAAAGAAGGATTTATTTTTCCGAAAGAATTATAGTTAGGAAAATCTCTTCGAAAATCATTATTAGAATAGTGATCTTCTGCTTCGAACATAATTATTTGAGGAGATTTACCATTAGGAGCAACTAATTCATTTCCTTCTTCCGTCACAACAAAAGGATTTAATTCTATTTCTATCTGTGTACCATCTTTGCCAGAAAGATTCATTACAAATTCAGCAATTTTCACACCATTATCAATTTTTGTACATCTATTCTTTGGATTACTTAATTTAAGCTTATTTTTCTTTCGCGCTGTTCTTCTTCTACTTTGAGTTGTCAATCCATCTGTACCACCAATTATTCCTTTTCCAATAATTGATTGAGCCAGTTCGTTTGAAAGCCAAGCTAGAGAGTCTCCAGAAGTTTCAAAATTTTGTGATAAATCATCTTCACTTTTTTCTATGCCATTTAGAGAATTAATCCAGTCATCATGTGCTGGGGGTTCTGATTTTGCGAAAGCTTTTTCTATCTCTTCATTATCATCACAAATAAATACTCCACCCCATTGAGGCTGATCTTCTTTCAATCCACCTTCTATATGCCTATATGTAACAACTAATTCCGCAGGTCTCAATAGTGCAAAGTGCGATAATTTTTTGGGAATTAATGCTTCATCACCTATCACATCTCTAAATCTTTGATCACATACTAATGAATTTTTTTGATCTTGCACTTCACCGATATAACCTAATAATCTTTTGGGTCTTGAACAATATATAGGATTTTTCTTGCCCCTAGCAATATATAAAGCTTTGACCATTAAGTTTAATGGTTCAATAAGCATAGGTTCTTGAATTTCATAATCTTCATCAAAAATAGAAAAACTACACTTTATAGGATAGGTATTGTCTTCTCTTAAAGTAAATTTTGGCCATGCCCACCATAGTAAGATTTCTTCAAATCTTAATTTTAATTTATTTCTTAAATATGGAATTTTATCTGTAGTAAAATCAATTTCTTTAAGATCATCTAAATCAGGATCTAGGATAATTAAAGAGGTTCCTTTATCCTCTTCCGTTTTCCTTATTGTTAATCCTAAGTTTGATGCAATTCTTTGTGCCTCAAGATCCAGTACAGGGTCTAATGAAAAGTTGTTATCATTTATTTTTTTCTTTAATCCCCACCAGTGTCTACCAGTGAATTTATGACCATTTGAAGAATATTCTGAACCAAGTGAATATCCAATAAAGCGATTTTCTAATTTTTTATTATATTCCGTTAATGAATCTATAAGAATAGTATTACATTTACTGAATTTAAATAAAGATGATTTACCAAAACCATATGTTCCCGCACCATTAACTTGATCTCTGTGGCTTCCAATATTTTTTACAAAATTGACAAAATCAATAGATTGATTTTTATTGATTGATTTTGCTGCGGATAATGGACCTCCAAGTCCTCTAGTCCCAAAATCACATATTTCCATTATTAATTGATTATCTTTATTTAAGAATTCTTCTAATATTGATCTATCTTTAGAATTATTCGGTGGAAGTTCAAATAAAAAATTTTTTAAAGTTGATTTTTCATTAGCCTTTAAGAATCTTAATCTAATCTCAAAACGTGTTTGGGCTGATTCTCCTTCAGATGCATCCCAGCTATTTTGAATGGTTTCCCTTAATAATAGCTCTAGTGGAGTTAATGCTTGTCCAAGTAACTTTGTTGCCCCCTCTCCTGAAATACTGCCCATCTCTGGAAAAGGTTCACTATAAATTTGGTAATTACTTAATTCTTCATTCATTTTTAGATATCAAATTAAATAAAATTTCATTATCAAATTTATACTTTATTACTTTGTTCAATTCTATATCGTATCTTATTTTTGAAATGCTATCTGGTATAGATGAATTCACAAAAGAACTTTGATTTATTCTTGGGAATTCATCATTGATTTTGTAAGAGGATTTTTCAATTATTGAAAATTTATATTCTTGCCATAAATCTTTATGCTCTGATGAATATCCGGCAACGAATAAGGTATCTAAGAAAGAGTCTTTATCATCAATTCTTTCAGATATTTTTTCAACTAGATTTGGAACAGTAATTTCGCCATTCGGATTTTTAACTAGAATAGAATGGAATAAGTATAGAAATCTGCCTTCGACTGGTTCAAGTTGGTTTAAGTTGTTAACTGTGATAGATGGTTCTCCTGATTGAAGTGAAGCTTTTAATTCAACATCAATATTCCCCTGTGTAAAGTCTTTGGATGATTTAAAAGGTCCATTCCAACCTTTCCAAAGTGATGAATCTTTCTTGATTAGTGATTCAATAAAAATCAATTCACCTGTTAAACCTATAATTTCTTCTTCTTTAGGGAGTGGTCCTTTTGATTTAGAAAGTAATTTTCTTAATTCATTAACTGCCTCTATAGTAGATTTACTAGGGCTAAATCCCTCTATTAGAAATTTTATAATTCTGGTAGCTAGCATTGAAAAGGCATAATTTAATGATTCTTCTAAACATATTATTTTTATAAAATATTTCTCTTTACCTTCAATTGATACTTTTTGACGAGATATTTCTACCCTTGAACTACCATGCTTTGGTAATGGAAGCCTATCACTTTCTTCTTTGATAAATAACCCTTTTTGATTTTTATCATTTATGCAAAATAAAACTTTCTCATGCTCAATTCCTTTGACGTCATCTAAAATTGAAAATTCAAATTCTTCATTTGAAAGTTTTCTAATTGGTTCAAGTTTTTTCCAAGCAAGATTAAGTTTTTCTAGCATATCTTTAAGGCTTTCTGAACAGTAAAAGTTCTTCTAGGAGATCTTGGAAAAGCAATTAATAATCCAAAAATATCATGTTTTTCATATTCAATATCTAAATTATCAAATAGAGCTAATCTATCACTTTTTTTATTTGGATTTGGTTTGGAATTCTTACTTATTGGATAAATTATCAAAAGAGGTCTATTGCCATAAATTTTTCTTCTATATTGTCTTGCAAGTTCTCTTTCACTTATACCACTCTGATTTTCTTGGTCTTTCCACTTCCAAAAATCTTCTCTATTTACATCAATTAAAAGATCAGTGGAACCCGTTAATGCTTTTATATATATTTGTTTATTTTTTAATTCTTCATTTTCTTCTATTTTATTCCTTATGCATGGTTTGATACCTTTTAAAAAGCTTAAATCTATTTTCCCTTCTCCCTTGCCTTGCATAATCCCAAAATTCCAATTTTTAAGAGAATCTTCATCTTCTTTCTCTATTTCATTTTTTATAAATTCTGCAGCTCCCGAAAAAGTTTCTTCTTCAGCAAATTGAAAATTGTAAATAAAATCTAGTATTGGTTTATAGCTTACATTTTTTATTACGTTACAGTCGTTTATTTTTTCAAAATGCTTTCCTGACTCTTCAGATAATCTATCAATTAAAGTTTCAATATAAGATTTATTTTTTTTGTGGAATTCTTGATCCAATGGAAATCTTAGAGTATATTTTTCTTCATCATAAAAGCTATTATTGGATGACATTACATTTTTTGCTATCTTATTCTTTGCTGCTGGGTTTCTTCCTTTGGAAATAGCCACTTCTGGTGGAAATTCTCGAGGAGTTAATCCTTGTTCTCTCATAGATATAATTCGCCTTCTCATATATTCGTCTTTTTCAACGAACTTCCCAAAATCATATTCCACATCATATGGCATCCATATTCTAGGTAAATCTTCATACCCTTTTCTATAACCAAACCATCTTCCCATCTGCATTAGGGTATCATCGTTCTTTGATTCCCTAAGGAAAAAGCTGCAAACTAGTCCTTCTACAGTTAATCCTCTTGAAAGAACATCTCCACCAATGACTATGGCATGAACCCTTTTTTTCTCAAAATCTAATCTATCTTCTTCATTTTCATTATTAGAATTTTCCCTTAAGACTTTTATCGATTCTGCTTCATCTAGAAGATATTTTTTAATTTCACTAAATGTTTCATGGTTGTTTGGGCAATTAAGTTTAGATCTTTGATCTAAACTTAATCTTTTAGTTTCTTTCTCCCATAATTTTTCAAGTCTTTCAAAGGTACTTAATTTATTTTCTCTCAAATCTGCCAATAATATTTTAAGCCATTTCCCTTTAATTAATGGCAGATAAGAGTCATGCACTTCCGTATATCTAGACGTGTGAATCATCATGCAGCAATGCTTTTCGCTTAAGCCTCTGGATGCCCTTGCTGCCAAGGAAAGTAAATAATAATCACAGGCACTGCTTAAACTATTGGTAAGTTCAGGAATAAAGTTAAATCTATCTTTTTGAGATGAAGGTCTTAATTTTGGTATCTCAATGTCTTTAATTCTTTTGATATAAGGTAAATCAATTTCTTCATCAGATTCACTTTCACTATAAAATAATTTATTAACTCCAAAATAATTTTGAGGTTCTTTTAAAGGTATTATGAAGTCACTTGGGAAGAGACTTTGTGTACCATCAGCTGACTGAGGATTAGTTAAGAAAGGTGCATTAGGTGTGGCGGTATATCCAATATAGGAACGTATTTTAAGTTTTTGAAGCATTTGTTTTATTCTTTTATTAGTCCCAGAAATATCTCCTGCAATATCTTTATTCTCTTTTGTATTTAATGATGCTTGGTCACATTCATCATCAATTATTAAGGTTTTCATATCAAGAATTCTTGAGTCACTTAATTCATTTATTTTCCCTAGCAATCTCTCCAATATCATTACATTCTTTTTAACGACACAAATTTTGGTTACATTTGTCTCCAATCTTGGAAGTGACTGAGGTGTTGGAATATAGTCATTATTTTCATCAGTTAACCAATACCATCTTTCTTTAGTTCTATTAGTGATGTCATTTTGGATTCTTATTTGTGTTTGCTTTCTTAAAGCATCAGTTAATCCAGCAAATATAATAACAAACTTATATCCACTATCTGCTGCCTTTGCAATAACTCCCGCCATATTTGAAGTCTTGCCAGATTGTACATAACCAAGGACAAGGCCTTGAATACGCTTATTCTCTCTTAATCTTGGATTTATAATTTCATTCATAACTGAAGATGTTTCCATATCCAATTGCTCAACATTTTCACTCTCCCACTTCTTTTCTTTTAAAAGAAAATTTTTATATGTTTGCCAAATGATGTCTTCTTCTTTTGTATAGTACCAAAATTCTTTTTCTTTATTTGCCGATAAAACGCCAGTTCCTTTTTTTATATTATCTTTTTGTCTCATTAATATAAGTGAAGCTTCATTTAGTAATTCCTGCAAATCCTCACTGGGCAAATATTCTGATATTTTTTCTCTGGCTTCTTCTATAGTTATTCCTTGAGCTTTTATCTTGTCTTGGATTTGTATAACGAACCCTTTTATTATTTTTTCATTGTCCATAATTTTATTTTTGAGGATAATCATTAAGTTTTAGAGAAATTAATTATTGGACAAAATCAATCTTTAAAAAATTTTATAATAGTATACAACAACTTATTGAAATTTAAAAAATTTCTCTTCGTCCAAACTTTTTAGCATCTTCTTCCCAAGTCAATTGTTCCATTTTTGTTAATGCGGAGATAGCAGAATAAGCCTTTTTATCCTTATATTCAGGAATACTAGTAGATTTAAAAAATCTGATAATCTGAGTTTTTTCAGGCATTATTGATTTATCTTGAATATAAAATTTGTTAATATCATTGATTAATATATTCAACTTTTCATCAGTCCAATAAGTTCTTCCCCCTTCCGGGTTAACTAATTGTCCTTGATATTTGAGACCTATTAGTGATGCAACTTTACTTTGTCCACCAAAGTTTTGTACTATCCCTTTTACCCTTAGATCAAGGGAAGTTTGAAAAGGCATTAAATCAGGTTCACCAAGTTTTTTGGCATGTTTGTAAATCTCTATTCTTTCTTTAAGATCAAATCCCAAATATTTATTTATAAACTCTTCAAAACATTTTTCATTCAAGTTTTCTTCATTTTTTATTTGATAATCTAAATATATTTTTTGCAACTTATTTTTATCATCCTCAATGCAAGGTATTCGTCCTAATATTTCAAGACATTTTTTAATAAAATATTTCTCATTAGTAAATAGTTTTTTTTCATAAAAAATCTTGTAAGATTCTTTTATCTGAGTTGGATTAAGACCTAATAACTTTATACTTTTCATTTCTATTTGCCTCACTCTTTCTCTAGAAAGCCCTTTTATTCTTCCTACTTCTGCTAATGATTTACCTTTGTACCGTTGTAGAAAAATATTAAAACTTTTACAATCATCAGCAATTATTTTTTTATAGAATCCGATTATCCAATTTTTTGCATCAAATGGATCATTAAAGGAAATAAATTTTTCAAATAATTTAAATTTCAAAAAATCATATTCATCATTTAATATGTAGTTTGATTGATTTTGGATTAATGCCCATTCGTTATCAATCAAATTAATAATATTTTCAAATAATGAAAAGTTGCTACTATATTCGAAAGATATTTTGAAGAATGTTTCCAATATTTTATTTGTATATTTAAGGT
>LULO01001195.1_pt1 | contig 10814 bp, 11 predicted proteins | sample 728121 | NCBI WGS metagenome assembly LULO01 (sample SAMN03860287, study PRJNA289734) | marine metagenome | biome: seawater column; feature: ocean; material: water; isolation source: Red Sea water column Station 149 - depth 50m | place: Saudi Arabia: Red Sea | collected 2011-10-15 | depth 50 m | reverse complement strand
CCGATTATTGAAAGATCATAACTTGATGTTTGATCAGTAAATATTTTTGCTTCATTGCCTTCAAAATTTTCAAAATCAAGTTGAACTTCATGTGAAAGTGCTAGATCTTGAAGTTTTTGAACGATATCAGATACTTTTTGTTCACCATCTGATTGCAAAAAAGTTGGTTGATTAATGATAACTCCAACTAACTTGGCTGACATTGTTGAAGATAAATCAAATGCAATTGCATTTGAACTATTTTCACCAAAATTATCATTGATCAATAAACCAATATTCTTGTATGGATAGGTTGATCTTGAAAATAGAACAGGAATTTTTGATTTGTTAGCAATGCTAATCAGTGACTTTATTTTTGATTTTGAAATACTGTCTTCGACTGGATAAAAAATTGTTCCAATTGAATTTTCATTAATAAAATTCTCTAAATCCTTATTGGAAATTTTATTTTTATATGTAATGTCAAATTCTTGATCTTTCAGAACAGCCTTTAAAGTCTCTTCAGTAGATTCTAAATTATTATCGAACAAATCTTCCTTTGTAATTAACTTAAGTGAAGTTGCCTTTGTATTTCTTATGAAGAATTCAGACTCAGATAAGTTTTTTAAATTCTTTTCATTATCTAGAACGACAACAATATCTTTTCCAAATTCTAGAGGAAAGCGAGATTCTGAACCTGAGAAAAGATTAATCACATTAGAAAATGCACCTGATTGTAGAACTATAGTAACAAGGTCTCCAGTTTCAATTTCTGTATCACCATGAGGAATAATCACTTTGCCTTTTCTTAACAATGCACCAACAATATAATAATCTGAACCAATTTCTCTTAGTTTTTTTCCTCTAACTGGACTATCTGAACTGATTTCGATTTCAAGAGCTTCAGCTCTTCCACCTGCAAAAGCTTGGGATACAACTCTTCTAGGTTCAAGAATATGTTCAAATCTTCTTGCTAGTAGAATATCTGGCTCAACTAATTCAACATCTAATTCTTTAAATTTATCAATATGAGATGAGTCATTAATAATTGATTTAGCAATTTTCAAAATTTCCAAATTAACTTCATCACTTAATGTCAAGGTTACTATTGCAGTGGCTTCATCAAGTCCAGCTTTTTTTAGCACCAATGAGGATGTAGCATCACCTTGAATTTTGTCTATTTGTCTATTTGTTGTGAAATTTCTTAATTTTTCTTGGTCTAAATCAATTACGGAAATAGACCATCCGGAACTAACCCTATTGATCAGCTCTTTTGCTTCTCCGTGTGCTCCTACAATTATTACTTTCACGTGCTTATTATGCTACATATTCATTTTAGTTAAAGAACAACTTTGAAAATCTTATTTGGATTAAATATATAGTAGCTAATAGAAACACTACAATTTTATGTTATAAGTTAAATAAAAAATGCATTACATCTCCATCTTTGACTATGTAATCTTTGCCTTCTGTTCTTAATTTGCCAGCATCTTTTGACCCTTTTTCACCTTTGTATTCTATAAAATCATTAAACGAAATAGTTTCAGCACGTATAAAGCCCTTTTCGAAATCAGTATGGATTTTACCTGCAGCTACTGGAGCAGTATCTCCTACATTTATTGTCCATGCTTTTACTTCTTTCTCTCCAGCTGTGAAGTAGGTTTGTAGACCAAGTAAGTTATAGCCTGCTTTAATTAATCTATCTAAACCTGATTCACTCTGTCCCATTTCTAACAAAAATTCTTCCTTTTCTTCAGTATTTAATTCGCAGATTTCTGCTTCTATTTCAGCACATATTGGAACAACTTTAGAATTTTCTTCTTTTGCATAATCTAGAATTGAACTCAAATATGGATTATTTTCAAATCCATTCTCGTTTACATTTGCAACATAAAGTACAGGCTTTAACGTTAAAAGTTGGAAGCTTTTAAGTAAGACTAACTCTTCTTCACCAAAAGTGAGCTTTCTTACACTTATCCCCTCCTTAAGTGCAGACAAAATTTTTTCTAGCAATTCTTTCATTGGCATTCCCTCTTTTTGTCCCGACTTAGTGTTTTTTTGAGCTTTTTGATATAACTTTTCGACAACGCTCAAATCAGACAATATTAACTCTGTGTTAATAATTTCAATATCATCTATTGGTGATACTTTTCCAGAAACATGTACAATATCATCATTTTCAAAAGCTCTTACTACATGTACAATTGCATCTGTTTCTCGAATGTTTGATAAGAATTGATTTCCTAAACCTTCTCCCGTTGAAGCACCTTCAACTAAACCGGCAATATCTACAAATTCCATTACAGTAGGTATAGTTTTTTTAGGATTTACGATTTCTGAGAGTTCATTTAGTCTCGAATCATTAACAGTAACTACTCCAACATTTGGCTCTATTGTACAAAATGGATAATTCTCAGACTCTATATCTGCTTGAGTTAAAGCATTAAATAATGTTGATTTTCCAACATTTGGCAATCCTACCCTTTATAATTAAAAACATTTATAAATATAGCGGGTACTTTAATTAAAAATAACTTTCTTTTCTTCATCTGATAAATATTTTGATTAAAGTCATTATTAAGGGGGATTATGAACGAAAAGAATAATAAAAGAACAATATTTGGCTGGTCGATGTACGATTGGGCAAAATCTGCTTATGAAACAACTATTTTAGGTGCTGTACTGCCTGTTTATTTTGTAAGTGTAATTGTTCCTGAAGAAGGTTTTGAATTTAGAGGAAATGTATATACAGGTGCAGAAGTTTGGGGATTTGCAATTGGTTCAGCCTTATTTATTTTCTTTTTAATAATGCCAACAATAGGAGCAATCGCAGATATGTCTGGAAATAGAATGCGGTTCTTTAAAATTTTTGCATTCGGAGGAGCAATATTTGCTTCAACTTTTTATTTTGCTAATTCTGGTGATGTACTTTTCACTCTTGGAATTTATTTCTTAGCACAATTAGGTGCGACTGGATCTAATGTTTTTTATGACAGTGTATTAAAAGATATAACAACTGATGACACAATTGATTCAGTTTCTGCAAGAGGCTACGCCCTCGGTTACTTAGGAGGTGGGACAGATTTAATACTATCTTTTGTAATAATCCTTTTAGGTCCAGATATGTTAGGTATTGATACTGCTCTTGCTTCCAAAATTGCAATATCAAAATCTGGATTATGGTGGTTAATATTTTCTGTATTCAGTTTTTCAAGGATGAATATTGTAGAAACAAAATCTGGTAAAGTTTCTATTGCAAATGCTTACAGTAGAAATTTCAAAACTCTAAAAAAGATAAGAAAATTTCCATTTTTACTTTATTTTTTAATCTCATACATTTTTTTCTGGGATGGTTTACAAACTTTAATAAATATGTCAGCTGCGTTCTTTACAGAAGTGTTATTGTTAGATCAAACTCAAGTACTAATAGTGTTTTTAGTTGTTCAGTTTGTTGCTTATTTTGGAGCAAAATTAGCCGGTAATTTAGCCACAAAAATTGGACAAAAGAAAGTGCTCTATTACACCATGTTTCTTCTATTTCTTGTGGGCAACGCCGCATATTTCGTACCTGAAAAACAATTAATACCAGTTATCGTAATGGGAATAGTGACAGCAATGGGTATGGGAGGTTTACAATCTGTAAGCAGGAGTGTTTATGCGGCTATGCTACCTAAAGGTGCTGAAGGTGAATTTATGGGTTTCTTTTCAGTGCTATCAAGGTTTTCAGCAATATACGTCAGTGCATCGACAGGAAATCCAAGATTATCTTTACCAGTTATAACTTCTTTCTTTCTAATTGGCTATCTGATATTGAGAAATGTAGATATGGATAAAAGAATTAGCGAAGAAGAGTGGAACGCTAGTTAGTTTTTACTAGCCTAGACAAATTAAAAAATAGAGCTGAGACAGTTATTGGCCCTACTCCACCAGGAAATGGAGATCGGTAACTTGCTACTTCACTTATATTTTGAGTGTCAATATCGCCATAAGTTTTTCCATCAACAGATGATATTCCTATATCTATAATGGTCGCACCTTGTTTAAAGTAGGAAGAATCATAAAGCTTTGCAGAACCTACTGCTGATATAAAAATATCAGCTTGTGTTATAAATTGTTTTTGATTGGATGTCTTGCTGTGAATGACTGTTACATTAGCGTTGTAACTCTTTGAAGATAGTATCTTAGCTAAAGGCGAACTCACTAATCTTGAACGACCAGCAATAACAATAACTTTGTCTTCGGTCTTGATTTGGTAGAAATTTAATAATTCAAGTACAGCTAAGGATGTTGCAGGAATTAATTTATATTCATTTGAAAACAAGCTTCCTAAATTATAAGAGGTAAGACCATCAACATCTACATCTGGGGGAATACAGTTTATTACATCTTCAGAACTTAAATGATCTGGTAAAGGTAACTGGATAATCAAACCATCTGTATTTTTTGATTCAGTTTCAACTAGTTCTTTAAGTTTTTCTTGACTCGTATTTTTATCAAGTTTTATCCAATTAAATTCAACTCCTAATTCCTCAGCTTTTTCTTTTTTTCTTGAAACATAAAGTAGAGAAGCTGGATTATCACCAACAGTAATAGCAGTCATATGAGGAGTTTTATTATTCGATTTGACTTCCTGAAATATTTTTAAACTTATTTCGTCAAGCTGTTTTGCTACAGGAGCACCATATAGTATTTGTTCCATTTTTTATAGTTTAATATTTATGAAACGTATTTAATGAATAACTTTATTAAAATAACTCTGAAAGATTAAGTTATGGATATATCAAAATTAGATAATAAAATTAATCCTTCGGGAACTATGGCAATTTCAAATAAAGCCCGAGAGTTAAAAAAAGAAGGTAAGCCAGTTATAGGTTTTGGAGCAGGTGAACCAGACTTTGCATCACCAGACTATGTAGTTAATGAAGTAAAAATTGCTGCCGATGATCCAAAAAATCACAAATATTCCCCTGTTGCGGGACTTGAATCTTTAAGAAAAGAAATATCAAGAACAATTTTTAAATATTCGGGTGTAGATATTAATGAAAATAATGTTGTTGTATCTAATGGTGGAAAGCAAGCTATTGTTACAGCACTAATGTCAATCTTAGATTCTGGCGATGAAGTAATTATTCCTGCACCGTATTGGACAACTTATCCTGAAGCGGTAAAACTTGCTGGTGGTGAACCGGTTTTTATTAAACCTGACAAAAAAGATAATTTTAAAATTTCAGTTTCGGATCTTGAAAAGGCAAAAAATTCAAAAACAAAATTATTAATTTGGTGTTCTCCATCAAATCCTACGGGTGTGGTCTATTCAAAAGAGGAATCAGAGGAAATATATAATTGGGTATTTGAAAACGATATTTGGATTTTATCTGATGAGTTATATGAGCACTTAGTATATGAAGGTAAGACATCACCTTCACCAGGACTATATGACAAAGAATTAAAAAATACAATAATTATAAATGGTGTTTCTAAAGCATATGCTATGACCGGTTGGAGAGTTGGGTGGTTGGTTGCTAACTCAAATGTCATAGGATTAGCTAAAAAAATACAATCTCAAATATCATCTAATGTTTCAAATATATCTCAAATAGCTGCAGAGACTGCATTAAAAAATGGACTTGATGTGACTGAAGAAATGAAAATATCATTCAATAGAAGAAGGCTATATGCAATTGAAAAAATTAATGAAATAAACAACATAAGCGTCGGTAACCCTACTGGTGCATTCTATTTGTTTGTTGATGTCAGCCAATACTGCAATGGAAATTATGAAGGTATAAATTCATCCATAGATTTTTGTAATTGGCTACTCGATAAATATTTCATTGCATTTGTTCCAGGAGAAGTATTTGGTGCACCCGGGTATATGAGATTATCCTATGCCCTCAGCGATGATGAATTAAGTGAGGGTCTTGAACGTCTCAATAAGGCAGTTGAAGAACTAAATGGATAAAGTAAAGCCAAAAAGTTTAATTTCTTGGTTACTTTTTGATCTTGCAAACACTGTTTATGCGTTTGTAATGCCAGGTTTATATTTTTCAGTTTGGTTAGTAAGTGAAAAAGGATGGACTGACCAACAGCTTGGATTTGCTACATCAAGTGCAATGATAATAGTTGCAATTCTTGGTCCATGGGTTGGTAGGAAGTCAGACGGATCAGAAGGAAAAAAGAGGCTTCTTTTATTCATGACAATAATGTGTATCTTCTCTACATTTTTATTGGGAACATTTACAGTACAAATTTCAGTTCTGTTGTTTGTTATTTCACTTATTGGTTTCAATCTAGGATCAGTTGTTTACGATGCACTTCTCATTTCTGTCAGCACGGAAGAAAATAGAGGAAAAATTTCAGGAATGGGTGTTGCTTTTGGATATATGGGTTCTTTGATAGGTTTTGGTGTTGCCACAGTTTTGCAAAATTTTGGATATAGCTATGTAGAAATATTTAGATCGGTTGCAATATTGTTTTTAATATTTTCTCTACCAGCATTTATTTTTGTAGAAGAAAAGTTTGTGAGTACAGAAAAAGTAAAAATAAGTATTTTGAATTCATTAAATGTTGTTATAAAGTCGTGGAAGCATTCTAGGCAATATAAGGGTCTCACTAGATTTCTTGTAGGAAGATTTTTCTATGCTGATGCAATCAATACTCTCATCAGTGGTTTACTAGCAGTATATTTAGTCGAAGAAGCTGGGCTAACTCCTGCAGACAGCCAGAACATTCTTGCATTAGCAATAGTGATTTCTATTATTGGTGGATATGTCTTTGGAAAAGCTGCTGACAAATATGGACCTAGAAGATTAATCTTAATCAGTATATTTTGCTGGATTATTTCACTTTCACTAGCAATTGTTGCAACTGAATTTGATCAAATGTGGTTGATTTATGTCACTGGAGTTTTAGGGGGGTTTAATATTGGTGGAATTTTTGCAGTTGATAGAGTATTTATGACTCGACTCTCACCAGAGAAACATCTTGGAGAGTTTTATGGGTTGTACTCAACGATTGGAAGGTTTGCGACAATACTAGGTCCACTACTTTGGGGTTTTATAGTTGATGGACTAAATTTAGGCAGAAATGTTGCAATGGGGTCACTAATTATATTGTTGATAATATCTTTTTATATTATTTCTGGAGTTTCAGATACTAAGAACTATTAAAAAAAGAAAAACCTCTTTTTCTTGTTAACTTGATCTAGCTGTTCTCTAGTATTTTTTAATTTTTCTCTAAGAAATTCTGCTTCTGCTTCTGCTTTTGCTGCTCTCTCTCTTGCTTCAGCCATCTGCTGACTGGCCTCATGTAAATTTCCAAGTTGATTCAGAACAGTATTCCATGCATCTAATGGGACAAGAAGGCTATCTTCTTGGCCTTCTACATCAATAACTTCATCATTTGAAACATTCTCATCATTTTCTGTATTTTTGTTAGTGACTTCTGAGGATGTGTTTTTATCTTTTTTTAGAAAATTGTATTTTTCTGCCATTCTCTCTTCGTAGCTTTTACTCATCTCTCAAAGCCTTTGCATAATCTTCAATAACTGGATACTCAAAACTAAATCCTTCTTTTAACAATTTTTCAGGAATTATTCTAAGACTACAGAAGATCAATCCATGCGCCAATTCAGAACCCATAAGTAAATTTATTGCAATTTGTGGTGCTGGTAATACCGAGAATTTTTTAAATACTTTCGCAAATCTATTTGAAAACTCTTTTTGTGTAATTGGCACCGGAGAAACAAAATTTACAGGTCCAGAAATTTCACTATTTTCTAAACAAAATTTATAAGCTTTAATAACATCCTCTATTGAAATCCATGACCAATACTGATCTCCTTTTCCTAAAGGTCCAGATAAATTAAGTTTCGTTGTCAAAGTAATCAGCTGTGTTGCAATGTTGCCTTTTCCTAAAATGAATCCATTTCTGGCTTTAACAATACGAACATCTTTATGTTTTATATTCGAAAGTGGTGATTCCCATGCTTCTTCAGCTACTAATTGGTCAAAGGTACCTCTATTAAACTTAGTTGTGGATTCTGTAATAACTTCATCACCATGATCCCCATAAATAGTTGTTCCAGAAGCTGTAATAAATATTTTCGGATATGTTTCGCTTTCATTATAAGTTTTTACAAATAAGTCTGACGCCCATTTTCTAGACCAATATATTCTTGACTTTTTTTCCTTATTCCATCTTCCTCCACTCAAAGGTAAGAAACCAAAGATATCTTTTGGAGCTAAAGACTCGCCTGCCAAATGAATAACTGCATCAAGAGTTTGAAATTTTTCTGTATCAATTTCCTGTTTTGATGGGCTCCAGAATATTTCATTTTCATTTTGAACATCTCTTCTGACGAATTTCAATACTTCAAAACCATCTTCTTCAAGTTTTTTTACAAGTCTTTTGCCAATAAATCCAGAAGCCCCAGTAATACCAATTTTCATTCTTCTTCACCGTAAAAAATAAAAAAGTTCTGTAATGTGTTTTCTACATGTGAAGTATCATTTCCAATATTTCTTTGAAAATTAATTGTTACCATGTTTGATTGAATAAAAATTGTATCTATATCATCAATTTGTTGAAAAAGCTTTAAAGCTAATTGTCCACTTACGTCAGGTATTAATGAAGCCTCAGAAATATTATTAAAAGTCATACCTTCTTGACCAGATACTGACCTGTTTAAATCAAAAATTAATGTTTTATTGACCTTAGTAGTTTTTACTTCAATAATCTGACCCACTATACATCTCCTAAATTATGTACTCTGATTAAATTTGTTGCTGCTTCCACATTCGGAGGTGTACCAGCAACAACAATAACTTTATCACCTTTATTATATTTTTTTTCTTTTACAAGGAAATCATTTGCAGATTTAAGCATTTCAGAAAATGTTTCCTTTTTATCTATATGGAATTGCTCAACTCCCCAAAGTAAATTCAATTGTTTCAATGTTTTATCTTTTGTTGAAAAAGTAATAATTTTAGCTTTAGGTCTGAAGTTTGAAATAAGAAGCGGAGTCTTTCCAGTCTCTGTAAACGCCACAATTGCTCTTGCATCTATATCGTCAGCAATTTGAACAGCTGCTCTTGCTAAAGTAGTCGTGAATGAATCTTCTTTAGAATCTTCTTTTGAAAGCAAAGATGAAGTGTCGTTCCTAGAATCTACTTCTTTACATATATTAGACATCACTTCTATTACTCTATTTGGATGATCACCTATTGATGTTTCAGCAGATAACATCACAGCATCCGATCCTTCTAGAATTGCATTTGTAATATCTGTTACTTCTGCTCTTGTAGGTCTATATGAAGATTTCATAGATTGAAGCATCTCTGTGGCAGTTATTGAAATCTTTCCTTTCCTATTTGACTCCAAGGTCTCCTCTTGCAACCATAACTCCATCTGAAACATTGAGAATCTCATCAATATTTTCTAAAGCAGTTTTTAACTCTATCTTTGCAATAATCTTTATATCCTTAGGGATAATGTCTCTTACAGCTTGTATATCATCGCTATTTCTAACAAAAGATACTGCAACAAAATCTACATCTTGTTCTGTTCCAAATTTCAAATGTTCAATATCTTGTTCAGTGATTGCAGGTACAGATAATTTTGAATCTGGAAACGCAACACCCTGATTATCTCTGAGTTCGCCTCCTATTAGAATTAAAGCTTTCAATTTATTCTTTTGTTTTTCAGTAATTTTGAGAATTATCTGACCATCATCAACAAAAACTCGGTCATTAACACTTATATCTTCATATAAATTTTTATAATTAATAAAAATTATTTCATCAGATGATTCCACTTCTTTGTTGGTTAAGTCTATCTCTTGGCTTTTTTGTAATACCGTATTTTTATTAACTTGGCCGGTTCTAATTTTTGGACCCTGAAAATCTTGCATTATTGCTACTTGATTTTTAGATGATCTTGCCCAATCTATGAATTGTTTGTGCTCATCTAGTGTGCCATGAGAAAAATTAATCCTAAAGACATTTACTCCTGAATTTATAGCACTATGAATTTTTTCTTTACTGGCTAAGCTTGGGCCAACAGTTGCAATAATTTTTGTTTTTCTATCCATATTGATTAAATACTTTAATAGCATGGTATAACAAATTTAATAATATGAATAGCAATATATTAATTGGAATACCTATCAAAAGTCTAGAAAATCCAATGTCTAGACTATCAAAATCAATATCTCTAGCTGAAAGAAAAGAATTGCAATTAAATCTAATTAAGAACACAGTAAATTCGTTTAAAAATGAATTTGTTCAAATTTACTTTATTTCTAAAGATTTGGAAATAAAAGAATTAGCTAAACAAATTGGAGTCAGCACATTTAACTCAAAATCAAATGGTTTAAGTAATGAAGTTACTGAATTTATAGAACTATCAAATAACTTTTCTTCTTGGGCTATTTGCCATGCTGATTTGCCTTATCTTAATAAATACAACATTTCAGTTTATCTTCAAGAAATAGCAATTAACGAAATTGTGATTTCAAAAAGTTCAGACAACGGGACCCCTTTAGTTGGTGGATGTGCATTTTTTGAAAATTTCAGATATGGAGAGAATAGTTTCAAAAAACATGTTGTAGAGTTTGAAAAATTGAATTTAAGTTACAAACAAGTATTTAATAAAGAGCTATATTTTGAGCTAGACACTGAAAACGATTATCTTGAGTTTTTAAAAAACAAACCTCGTTGGTATAAAAAAATATCAGATTAGCAGCCCCGACCGGATTTGAACCGGCGTTTCTGCCTTGAGAGGGCAGCGTCCTAGGCCTCTAGACGACGGGGCCTCTGCTCGGGGAGAAGGACTTG
>LULO01001644.1_pt1 | contig 10840 bp, 15 predicted proteins | sample 728121 | NCBI WGS metagenome assembly LULO01 (sample SAMN03860287, study PRJNA289734) | marine metagenome | biome: seawater column; feature: ocean; material: water; isolation source: Red Sea water column Station 149 - depth 50m | place: Saudi Arabia: Red Sea | collected 2011-10-15 | depth 50 m | reverse complement strand
TTTTGGGTTAGGTAGGTGACTGTTGAAAAAAGTTGTACACTCACATACCTAGTCTCGAAGTTTTGTCGATGATATTATTGAAATAACAATTTTTGTAAAGGTAAATGCCAGGATATTCAATGCAGGCTGGATTTGATCAGAGTTCTTTGATGTCAGATCCAAAATTAAAGCAGCAAGAGACTATGAATCAGGGAAATATGGTTAGTGCTCCTTATTTTCAAGCTAATAAGATGGCTGCTGAAAAAACTAATCCCATGAATGCAAGATCACAAGAGACTCCAGTAGGTGATCGAGTTGATGATTTTTTAAGCAGAATGGGTAAGTAAATGTTTATGGATAATGATTTTCCAGCAGTTATGGCAAACGGAGGGGGTAAGACTTTTTTATCCGGGTTTGTTAAAGGAATGAATAAATATAGTCAGGCAGGAACAGACGTAGATGACTTTGAAATGGAGAGAGAATATGAGCAGGAACTAGGGAAACCAATGATTGAAACTGTGAGATTTCGTAAATAAACTCATCGTAAAATTGAGTTAATAAAACAAAGTTTGAACAATAAATGTCACAGACTAAAGCTCAATTAATAGATGCAGCAGCAACTTTTACAATATCTTCTGACGCTTCATTTAACTCTGTATCTATAGGAAAAGGTGCAAACTCTGTTGCTGGCAATACTGTGCTTGGAGAACTTGCCTTAGATGCTGCTGTAACTGGTACAAATAATACGGCTATTGGTAAAAGCTCTTTGTCATCTAATACAAGTGGTGTATCAGGTGTCGCAGTTGGGGCTTTTTCACTTCAAAATAATACAACTGGCTCTAATAATGTAGCGGTAGGAAATAGTTGTTTAGATGCAAATACTACAGGAGCTGCAAACACTGCTATTGGACAAGCTAGTTTAGGAGCAAACACAGAAGGAAGTAGCAATACCGCAGTTGGTAGATCAGCATTATCAAATAATACAACAGCTTCTAACAACTCTGCTGTAGGATTTAATGCCTTAGCAGCAAACACAACTGGAGCAGGTAATAGTGCCATCGGAGCATATTCTTTAGATGCAAATACGACAGGTGGAAATAATGTAGCATTCGGAAATAGTGCCTTATCCTCAAATACTTCTGCAAGTGATAATACAGCGATCGGTGTTGGTGCAATGGATGGAAATACAACAGGTGCACAAAACACTGCTGTGGGAAGAGGTGCTTTAGATTTAAACACTACCGCAGACAATAATACCGCTATTGGCTATAACACTTTAGATGCAAACACTACAGGAGCATTGAACACTGCTGTGGGTGCAAGTGCATTAGGTGGAAATACAACAGCGAGTAATAATACAGCCGTAGGTGCTGCTGCTTTAGTCGCAAATACAACTGGACAAAAAAACACTGCCGTAGGTAATGCAGCGTTAGATGCTAATACAACTGCTGATGGTAATACTGCTGTTGGATATAATGCTTTAACTGCTAATACAACTGGTGCAAACAACGTAGGTTTAGGAGATAGATGTTTAGATAGTAATACAACAGGTGAAAATAATACAGCAGTAGGACAACACGCATTAGGAGCAGTTACAACTGGTAGTTTTAATACTGCTATGGGTCAGGGTGCTTTATTTCTTAATACAGCTGATGACAACACTGCTTTTGGTAATCATTGTTTATTAAACAACACAAGTGGAACAGCTAACACAGCTGTAGGTGAAAATGCTTTAAATGATAATACAACCGCAAATAACAATACAGCCATTGGTAAAAGTGCTTTAGAACTAAACACAACCGGTCAAAGAAACACTGCGGTTGGATCAATTTCTTTAGATTCAAACACTACTGGTTCATTTAATACAGGAGTAGGTTATACAACCTTAGGTTCAAATACTACAGGTACAGAAAATGTAGCGTTTGGTGATGCTTCGTTAAATGTAAATACAACAGGGAACAACAACACTGGACTTGGAACGTCAACATTACAATCAAATACTACTGCATCTAATAATACTGCTGTTGGTTATCAAGCCCTTACATCAAACACAACTGCAGATTACAACACGGCTGTAGGTACTAGAGTTTTAGATGCTTGCACCACTGGTGGTAGTAATGCTGGTGTTGGAAGTGAATGTCTTGGGTCTGTAACTACTGGTTCACTTAATAGTGCTTTAGGTGTTTCTGCATTATCAGGTCTTACAACTGGTTCAGCTAATGTGGCAGTTGGTCTTCAAGCCATGCAACTGCAAACCACAGGAAGTAATAATGTAGCTCTTGGTAAAGATGCACTAAGATATTTCATTGCTAGTAATAACACTGCTGTTGGATTTGATGCTTTACAAGGTGCAAATGGGTCATCAACAGGCGAAAATAATACTGCTGTTGGTATTGATGCTTTAACAGCATGTACAACTGGAGGAAGAAACACGGCAGTTGGTGCTCAAGCTCTAGATGCAAATACTACTGCTACTCAAAATACTGCTGTTGGTTATCAATCATTAAGTTCTAATACAACTGGACAATATAACACCGCAATGGGAGATGAGTGTTTATTTAGTCAGACTACAGCAAGTTATAATGCTGCATTTGGTAATGATGCTGCATATTCAACTACAACTGGTCATTCTAACGTAGCGATTGGATTCGAAGCTATGCAAGCTGCAAGTACGGCAAATAAGTCAGTTGCTATTGGTATGCAAGCTATGAAAAATCATACTGGTTCTGGAGACGAGAACAATGTTTATATTGGTTATCAAGCTGGTATGAATGGAACTACTTCATATTCAAATACAATAGTTGGTGGGGGTGCTGGAGAAAATATTACTACAATGAATAATTCTACATTAATAGGAAAAGCAGCAGGGGGTACTATAACAACTGGTAGTCATAATATTTGTTTAGGTAACGACAGTGATCCATCTTCTGCTACATCAAGTAATCAGTGTACCTTGGGTAGTACCAATATAAATGATTTACGTTGTAATGATACAAGTATTAGTTCTTTGTCAGATGAGAGAGATAAAACAGAAATTATTGATTTACCAATAGGATTAGACTTTATTAATGGTTTAAAACCTAGAAAGTTTAAATGGGCTACAAGAGATGGCAACATAAAAGATGGTAAATACAGAGCAGGTTTCATAGCACAGGAGCTTCAATCTTTACAATCTTCAACTTCTGCTGATTATCTTGATTTAGTTTTAGATGACAACCCAGATAAACTAGAAGCAAAAGAAGGTCATTTATTCCCAGTTCTTGTGAAAGCTGTACAAGAGTTATCTGCAGAAGTAACTGCTTTGAAGGCTGCGTAGATAGTTGCTATAATTTAAATAAATACTTAATTTTTTAAAAATGGAAGAGAGAACAGCAGACGAAATTGCAGCTATTTTTTCAGCTGCTGGAGATAGTGTCACTGTTATTAACACAGCTAAGACTGAAGATGAAACAGATGATGAATACAAAGATAAGATCAAAAGAAATGTAGACCATCTTGAAATTATCAAGGAATACAAGAAGTTAGATGAAACAACTTCTATCTGGACATCAGAAGATTTCACAGCTATTGATGCTGCTATTGTTGCAGGTAAAAAAGTTTATTCTTGATCAACTAAATAAAATAGATAAAGTAAGGTAAATATCTTTTTATCTGTATGCAGATAGTAAATTTTTTTCTATCTAGACCATCCGTGTACACACTTCCAGGTACATGGGAAAAGCAACCTTTAATTAAACACGGTAATTATGCTGGACTTCCACCAGAGGGACAAATAATTGCTATCATCCTAATACTATTGTTTTTGGTTACAGCCTATGGAATATATATGGCTTTCGGACCACCAAACAAAAATCTAACAGATCCTTGGGATGAGCACGACGATTAAAGCAATTTTAAAATTTATTGTTATTTTTTCTGGCGTAGTAACTTTTTTTGAAATTTTTTCAATTTTTAGTTAATTTTTTAAAATATTCTCCAGCATTTTCAGCTTGTTTTATCTTATTTTTGCAGTGTTCGCAATCACAAGTACAATGTGGGCACTCACATTTCTTTTTTAAAGCAGCTCTTGCCTCTTGAAAAAAAGGTAGGTTCTTTAATTTATAACTCTGCAATTTTTTTTGTGTAAATATTAATTAAATTATACTTCCAAAAAACCATACAACCCTGCCACTGTGCCGACAATGACAAAGAATCCAAATTCTATAAGTGGATAGTATGGACTATAGAAAATTTTTTTCATGCATAGATGAAAGCACTAAGATCAGTTGCTAAATACGCAGCAATAATTAGTGTAAATAATAAATGGTTCATTAGGTTCCTTGATAAACAGGTGACATAACACCACCACCTTCATCATCATCGTCATCATCATTAGTTCTTAAAACTAATTCGAATAAAACAACAAATCCTATGGGATAAAAACACCATAGGATTGCTTGAAAGGGTGATATTTCGTTTATTTGTGATAACTCATGCATTAAAAAATGCCGAAGAACATATGTCCTGTGAGTAAATCAGATGTTGCTGCTGCAACCAGACCAAGCATTGCAAGTCTTCCGTTAAGAGTCTCTGCAATAACTTTTTGCTGTTCTAATTTTTTTTCTTTCATTAAAAAATTCCGGGAATGATCTGACCAGTTGTTACATATGCACCAACTGCTGCTACGAATCCAAGCATTGCTGCCCAGCCGTTAAATCTTTCTGCTTCAGGAGTCATTAATAAAGCTATGAAACCAAGCATTGCCCAACGTCCGTTAGCTTTTTCAGCCTCTAATGGATAGCCTTGATAATTAGGATCAACCTGTGGTCTAGGCTCTATAGAGTAGATGTTTTGGCGACCACCTGATTCTGTAACTGTTGTCATTAGGATTTTATATCTTCTTTATATTTTACACTTGTTACATTTTGTTACAGTACTTAATATTACTTAACAAAAATAATGTATGATATTAGATTTTCTTATAACTACTGCTGTGACTTACGTTCTGGCAATATAGTATCTGCTGATTTAAATTTTTCGTCAGAGTTTCGAATCACAAGACCCCTAATAAATGGTCTACCTTTCTTACTAAACTGTGAAATTTCTTTTAATCCAAGTTGATTTTTACAGCAATCAAGTAGTAAAGATATAAATCTTTTTTGTCCTACAGGCTTTGAACCAGTGTCTTCACAGTAAGTGCAGTAACTAGCATATAAATGAAAATTACTATTTACGTATCTTTCTTTTGAGTCTTTGGCTGCTGGTATTTTTTTACCTACAGCAGCTATTGATTCTGGAGAATGAACAACTTCTGATTGTAACCATTCAACTAAGTTATTACTTGTAAGAAGTATTGAATTTCTAACAGTTCTAAGATGATCTACTTTTTCATATGTATCTAATAGATATTCCCTCATTTTATTAGTGTCCATTTCCAAAACCCAGTTCACTAATCCCGGTAAATAACTCTTCCATAAGCCGTTTACTTGGCCGTTTTCAATCTTAATCATCTCAACTGCTTCTGAATTTTTATCCCATAAAGGTCTGTTAAATTCAACAGTCAATCTTCTTCTAGTAAGTCCTGATGTGTTATCAGTAGTTTGTATTGGTTCATTTGCACAGACCATGACCATACCAGTGTAAACAAATGGTTCTCCTACATTTTTATTTTTTTCTTCAAATCTTAAATTATCTCCACCAGTAAGTGCTTTAAATATCTGTGCAGAGCCTCCATATCGCTCTGAGTCGTTAATTAATGTAAGTCTCTTACCTTTTATTGATGCAATTTCAAAACGACTCTGTTCAAGCTGATTCAGCGTTGTCGAAGCGTAATTACCATTGCCAATAAGAGCACAACATAAATTAGCGAAGGTTGATTTACCTCGTCCCCCTGGACCAATAACCTCCAAGAATCGTTGTAATTCATGACCTTTCCCTACTAAACAAGCTTTTAACCATGCTCTAAGTACCTGAACTCTTTCTTCATCATTATATTGAGTCTTTTTCAACCATTGAATTATAGGTCCTGAGTTCGCATTTGGATCATAATCAAAGTCTAAACCCCAAGTCAAATAATTCTCTTGATCATGTGGTAAAAAATCCTTTGTACTCATCTCCAATACACCATTACGGAAAGCTAATTTGTCTGGATCGTCATTCCAATATGGCTGTGTAATATAGGCTTTAGTTAGGTTGGTTACATCAGATAGAAGATGAGATGTAAAGCCACCTGGCGTAGGTATACTTTCTCTTAAAAATAGATCTTGTATAAAGTGTTTATATTCTTCTTTGTATTCCTCTCTTCTCCATGTACCTTTTGTGCTTTGATAAAACATAAAAGTATCATATTTAGGATCATATCTCCATCCACACTCTATTACCATTCCAGTAACCATTTCTGCTAATTCAGATGCTGGAGGTGTTTTTGGTCTGCCTCTATTACTTACTCTTTCACCAATATCTTTTTTTTCTTTTCTAGAGGGTTCACCAATAATCTCATTAAGGACTTGATTTACAAATGGCATAGGTAAATCAGATTTATTACTTTTAAATAATTTTTTTGCTTTTTCTTTTAATTTTTCTCCTGTTTCTACAACAAAACCACCAACATCTATATAACCATCTTCTTTTGCCATTGCTCGTAGATGATGTAAACCACAATGATTTTCTGGTGCAGGACCTCCATCTACAACTTCAAACGTATTCCATTTTCTTTCACACACTCCTTCTTGAAAATTGTCAGCTTGTTTTGACCAATCAATCCAATCAGCTAATAAAGTTTCATCAACTTGTTTTAAACTCATACCAACTTTTAACCAGTCATCATATTCAGCAGCTCTTTCAGGGTTTAAATGGTCTAAATATATTTTTGCTTCGTTGACATATTCTTCTTTTTGAAATTCAGAACCATCTTCATAATCTAAATTTACTTGTTGAGTAACAATTCCTGTTTTTACTGGTTTTTTATATTTATTTAGAGGATATGCTTTAGCAATTGCTTCATATAACCACTCAGGCATCTCAGGTGGATTTTTTGCATATTCAAATCCTCCATGTGGAGTTGTAAAGTAGCCTTCGGTGTCAGGGTGACTACCCATTATTGCTCCCTGTCTATTTCTAAACAAGATTTCAAAAGATGGTATACCAATTTTTATAGTGGCTTTATCAGGGAGTAATTTTAATTTTGCAGCAGGGATGCTAAATAACATTCTCTGACGATCTTTCTTACCAGATGAGATAGTAAGGGTAGGAGGAAAAGCAGCCGACAGAGGGGCTCCTGCAAGCTCCTCAAGGTCTTTTATTGAAGCTGTTCCATCTATATCTACCCAAACTAATCCTCCCTCGTTTGACCATACTCCAGTTATCAATCCGACTCCTGTTGCCTTTCCCTGATCAAACTCACGTTTTATTTCTTCTACCGAGTATGGTTGTGTAGTCCATCCAGCTACATAGGCTCTTTTACCTTGGAGTGGAGTTAATGCCCAATCTTTTGGAATTAGGTCAAAATTTATTTCTCCGGGTTTTAAATGATTATTTGGTTCTGGTGTTGCAGTTGACATTATCTAAATATTTTTTTTGACTAACAGTTAGAGAGTAACTCTTATTCTCATGTAGGAAACCCCTACATATAGGTAAATTTTCTTTTTTCTTTGGATTTACACCCCACAGTTAGTGTTGATATCCTTTAATTTATGCTACATAGACCTGTCTATGCAGAGTCTGTACTATCCCCATCAATCCCCTCCATCTCAATCACTGACTTGTTTTTAGAGGGGAGAACCTCTTTGTAATATTTTGAAACTATATCTAACCATTTTTGTTTATACTTTTCAATAGTGTGTTTCTGAATTACAAATACTTGAGAAGACTCTTTTGTAGCAACAAAAGTCATACATAGATCAGGAACTATATTGATTGTGTGTTCAAGTCCTAACGCATAAGCAGCCAGTTGTAACTGACACTTTTGATATTTCATGAACCCTGATCTTTTCTTCCCATACTCACTTTTAGGAGTACTAGAATCCGGCCATTTAGAACAGTATGGATTATTAGAAGTCTTTAAATCTCCTAATACTATTTGTCCTTTGTATTCTGCAACAATGTCAGGAGCACCAGCCCATCCATATGTTTCATTTTCTACTATTCCCGGATGCCAAACACGAGATATGCCATCTGAACCTTTAGTCCAAGCATAATCATCTACGTTAGCAGGATTCTCTGCCCAGATTACATTTTCTAATTTACTTAAATTATTAGGTAATCCATCCCAAAATTGAGCAATCTCTGGATCATCTATAACAGGATCTCTATCAATCCCTAATAAATACTCCTCCATGAGGGAGTGTGCCTTGTGTTTCTGAGAGGATAGTGGTTACAGATGGTAGAGCACCGTAAGGAGTCTTATAGTGCCTTGACCCATTTATAGTAACTCTTGTGTCGCCTTTAGAACGATAATCCAAGAATAAATAGTCAGCTTTTGTGAGGATACCGCCCCTTAATCTTGCTCTACTTCTGGAGGTCTATCCTCAAAACAATCTTCTATTTTTGATGCAAATGTCATATTTTGATGTTGATTCACATGAAATTGAATTCTTTTATGAATATCAAAAGCAGATTTTATAGCATCATCAGGACTAATCATTAGCTTTGAATTAGCTAATAAACCAGCTGTAAGCATTGTTATAGACAATTCTTGTGGGTTTACAGTGAAACCTCTTAATGATTTACCATTATCGGTAAAAGAGGATAGTAAGAAATCAAGATGCTCAATGTATGGATCTTGTCTTGGGTTTCCGTTAGTTGCCATTATTCCTCCTGATTGAGTATCTGGTAAAGAGTGATTGTGTTTCTCTTTATTATGGGCACAAGTAATCCCTACAACATCAGTTACAGGAACTAAAACAAAATGATTACCTTCAAATTCAGTTGAAGACTCATAAAGATATTTGTAGATACCTTTGGCTAAATCATCCATCAAGTTACTCATTAGTGACCTTTCTATAGTTAACATTATTTAGAAGTTTTTTTGTTTTTGGAATGCTGTAAAAATTTTTCTACTCCTGTTTTAGCACTTTCTAAACAGCTAGTCCAACAGCCCTCCCAGTTGTACATCTTACTAGGGTATTTATATAAAACTAATCCTGTATTTCCATGCTTCAAACTCTTTATTTCATAGCCTTCATGGATGATAGATTCCAGTGATAATGATGTACCACCGAATGTTTTGGACTTTTTCTGACCAGACATGTTACTTAGGTAAGTATGTCTAGGATATCCGCCCTGTACTTAGGATTATCTATCAAAGAGTTGATAGTTCTCCATAGTTCCTTTCTTTAAGTTTTCTTTGTGATTTTTTAACATGAATTCTATGTTTACAGCCTCTGACCTTTGAGCTGCATTTTCGATGAATTTGTTAAATTTTTCTTTTTTTGTCATGATTTTTTTTATTATTTTAGGGGCAGTTAATGTAAATTCAAGGTTAGATACCAGTTTTTAATCTTTTTCTAAGGTTGTATGTCAATGAAACTTTTTGCACTAATTGAGCCTCTACAGGGGCAGATGTGGGGTCATCACTTAATGCTTTTCGTAAAGAATCTTTATCAGGTAATTCTTCTATTTTTTTACCTAAAAATTGCCCATTAAGTAATCGATAAAGGACAGTCTCTTTCTTTAAACCAAATTTCATTTTTTCTGAGTAAGACCAGTTTTCAAAGTTATCAATTAATTTAGATCTTACAGATTTAATTGTTGCCTGATACTTATTTCCTGTCGGCATTGCACTTATTAAGTTGCTTTCGTAAGCAGTTTTAATGATATTAATAATATTTTTTCTTTTATTTTTCCAATAATCTTGGTTTTGTTTTAGTTCATTAATTTCTTTTTGTCTTGATTGTATTTGTTTATCGCAGTCTTTAATGACATTAATAATTGCATCAAATTTAGATTCTTCTCTAGATTTTAAATTATTCCAAATATATTCAAGTTCTTCTTTTTCTTCTTCATTTAGATTGTCTGATTGAAGTAATTCATCAATTTCTTTACTATTTTCTAGTAATTGAGCGTAAGTTAGAGGGTCTGCCATAATAAAGTGTTTTGGTCAAATTGTACGTGTTGTACGGTCTGTGTCAATAACTGCGTTAGAATAAAAAATATATCCTCATATTTATGGCATCTTTCGACTTAATTGAATTATCTCTCGATCCACTTGATGTTACTCCAACACTAGAGGATGAATTTACATCTACCGTTGTAAAGAATGAGATTGAAAATTTAGATGATATTGATCATGTGAAGATTGCATCCAAGCAATTAGTCAATTTAGTAATGCAAAGACAAGCGATAATTAGAGCATTAGTTAAACGCTTAGCCATTGATAAGGAAAATGTACGAATACAACGATTTGAGGGCTGATTTGTCTACTGAACTTAAAAGCTCTAAACTTTTAAAAATTATTACCAAGGCTAGTGCCTGTGAAGACAGGGATGAAGCAAAAAAACTCATAAAAAAAGCGGATAAAGTTTCTAGGAAACTCTCCGCCTTATCAGATTTTTAATTAAGTTTAGGTTAAACCACCAACTAATTCACCTGTTTCAGTACTTCTCTTGCCTAGATCATCGGCAGCTGGAAGCACTGGAGCTGCACTTATATCAACGCCAGGTGCTAATGCATTGATACCTACCTCTTCTTGCATCTGCTTAAAGAAGTTCTTGCCGTAAGCCTCTACAGGGAAGCATTCATAGATGTTTTCATAGTTGTCTATGTCTTCATCTTTCTTCGGCCAAAAGTCAGCAATAGTACTTGGTGTAGGTTCTACCCATTTGTGTGGGTTTAAAACCTTCGCATTGTATCCACCGAACTTAGTAACACCAAAGGTAGGTGTCCA
>LULO01000464.1_pt1 | contig 10851 bp, 19 predicted proteins | sample 728121 | NCBI WGS metagenome assembly LULO01 (sample SAMN03860287, study PRJNA289734) | marine metagenome | biome: seawater column; feature: ocean; material: water; isolation source: Red Sea water column Station 149 - depth 50m | place: Saudi Arabia: Red Sea | collected 2011-10-15 | depth 50 m | reverse complement strand
CATTAGATGATGCTTTGAGTTCTATACAAAATCCCTTAGTAAAAGGTTCAGGTAAAAATATAAATGATCGTGCAGCTTTTACTAATGGTGATGCGTTTATAAAAGATATAAGAGGTGATTATGTAAGAAACCCTGAAAGAATTAAAAGCATGGAAAAAGCATACGATTCTTTACCGATGGTTACTTACGCAAATCTAATTAAAATATCAGATGACAATTTTGCTAGATACAATAAAGAGTACAAAGATTTTGAGAAACTAACAAAAGAAACTGACATAAGGTTCGATACCACAAATATACAAAAAGGAATTTTAGAATTAAACGAAACACTTAAAAAGACATTGGTCGAAGAAAACATGAAATACTCATCTGCTTTACCTAAGTTTATGAAAAATTTAATTTCTACTCGAACAACTCCATCGAGAGTTACAGGAACACAAGTCATTCCTGGCAAACAAGAAAAACCACCTACAGATTTATCAGGAAAGCAAATGCTTGAATTATACAATGAAACTAAAATTTTTAATTACGACAATAAAATCTATGATCTCAAAGGGGCTGCACTCACAAGAGATTTGAAAAGTAACAGGAAAGCTGTTGAATCTTTAAGAAAACAAATTGTTGATGAAATCGAAAGTAAAGATGAAATTATGTCAGGCACTATAAAAAGAGCAAATGACATTTTCAAACAAAACGAGCAATTTTTGACCGATAATGAGCTTTTATTGTCATTAGGAAAAACACTCGAAGGTAAAAGCTACAATCCACTTGTGTATGATGGATTTAGGGATGAGTATAGAAGATTGACAGGCGATACTTTCAAAACCATAGCAGGTAGAGGTAATCTCAAAAATGTATCGCCACAAACTGTCGTTTCTGATTTTCTACAAACCACAGATGGTATTGCAAAGCTAGGCATCATAATGAGAGACTCTGCAAAATTAAAGTTGGCAGAAAGAAGGAAACAAGCTGCTAAAGATGGAACTATTTTTATAGAAGAATCAATACCTATAAGAATAATGAAACCTGTTTTAGATGAAAATGGTGCTGTTACTTCAATGAAACCTACGACTGTAAATGTTTCTGAGGTGCAAAAAGCAGAACAAGAATTTGGCGATTTATTATTGAATCAAATAGAAGATGTATTCGACAACACTCTTTTGAAGACAGTCAGAGATGATGGTAGGTTTGATCCAGATGGATTCCTGAATGCAATCGGCTATTTTCCACCAAATGCAACCAAAAGAGCATATTATAAAGAACTTATTAATCAAGCGAAAAAAACAAAAGATATCTCTATGTCTGAAATCGCAAAAAGAGATAAAAACACCAAAGGAGTTTTTTTGGAAAATGTAGATTATAACAGGATTGTAAATTTTGCAGAAATGTTTCGTGGTTTTCAAGACAAACCTGGTGTTAGTAAGTTTCTATTGAGGAGAGCCCCTCTAGCATTATCTAGTAGTGTCACTGTTGCAAAAGCATTACCTTTAGCAGGAGCAGGACTAGGAGCAGGTATAATGGGGTTGCCTGGTTTTATAACAACAGTAGGCATATTGAATCTGTTTAATAAATATATATCATCTCCTGTTGGCATGAGTTATTGGAAAAGTGTAAGAGGTGATTCATCTAAGCTGGGTGAATTTTTGTCTGCTATCTACAATGATGCTTTCGGACAAGCAGCTATAAGAACAAGCATAGATGTTGGTAACATTATTAGAGGGCTACCAAGAGCATTGTTAGTATCAGCAGGACAAGATATCCCATCTGATTTAACAGGTGGTATAGTGCCTGAACCTGTTAGAACGAGAGAACAATATTATGATACAAGGATAGACTGATGATACCGATGGAACTCTTATCAATGTTAGCTTCTACTGTGCTAGGTGGCATTATGTCTATCATGGCTCAGAAAGGACAAGCTGAACAAGAAAAACAAAAAATGCTTATGCAACGAGCAGGGTTTGCTGCAAAACAAACTGATAAAGCAAGACAAATATCTGACCCTCATACTAAGCACACAAGAAGATGGATAGCATTGATGTGTGTATTTAGCATTATCGTAGTACCAATCGTTGCACCTATATTTACTGATGTAAACATCGCATATCAAATAGTAACTGAAGCTAGTAGTGGTTGGTGGATATTTGGCGAAACATACGAGACATCATACTTCGAGCAAGGCAATACGATCTACATAACTAACTTACAATCACATACAATATTTTCAATTATTGGTTTATATTTCGGAGGATCGCTTACAAGAAAATGAAACCTGAACTATGCACACTAAACTATGGAATATCAGTTTTTTGTGTCATGTTAATTTTATACATAATTTTTAAGGATGACTAATGGTAGCAAAAAGATATCAAAGCAAAACAGGTGGACTGAACGAAGCAGGTAGAAAGTATTTCAAACGCACACAAGGTTCTAATCTAAAAAGACCTGTAACAGGTAAAGTAAAACCAGGATCAAAAGCTGCAAAACGCAGAGCAAGTTTTTGTGCAAGGATGTCAGGAGTAAAAGGACCTATGAAAGACAGTAAAGGTAGACCAACAAGAAAAGCATTGGCACTAAGAAAATGGAAATGTCGGTAAGAAAACTGTTACTAGCAGTAATAATATTTACAGTTATAATATTGGGATATGCAATAGAAGATGCAGTATCAGATGTAACATCATCTGGGGCAACGACTAATACACAAAGCAACAACGCAGGATCAAACACAGCAATAACAGGTGGCTATGAAAGTTCTACAACATATCAGTCTGGAAGTAGCTCAAACACTACAACCACTAATACGACAAATAATTCAACGAATCAAAAGACTGCTGTAAACACATCATCAGCACCTGCTATGTCAGTTTATGGTCAAGACAGTTGTGTCATCCCCCTCTCTATCGGCATGACTGTTATTGGCTTCAGCACATCTATGGGTACTTACTACCATGACATGGAGTGCGAAAGAAGAAAGAAAGCAAAACTGCTCAATGGTTTAGGTATGAAAGTTGCAGCGATATCATTGATGTGCCAAGACAAATCTGTATGGAAGTCTATGATGGATGCAGGTACACCATGTCCTATAGATGGATTGATTGGTGAACAAGCTAAACAAAGATGGGAAGAACTAGGAAATGAAAAACATTTGGATTCTGCTACTGCTACCTCTATTAGCAAACGCAGACACTTCACAAAACCTTATCACTAATGGTACATTCGATAATGGCACTACAGGGTGGACATTATCAGGTGATGCACAAAGAATAGGAGATTGTTGTCCAGGAGGACACGACCTAGAGTTTGGAGACTATGGCAGTATTGAGCAGACTTTTCCTCTCGCTTCAGAAGCAATAACTCAACCAATGCTTGATAATGGCATCACTCTGAACTCTAGTGTAGAAGTACAAAATGGTGAAGGAGGTGTAGGTGGTTGGAGAAGTGGGGCTACTGACACATTTACTATCAGACTACAAATACAAGATGAAGATCAAAATGTGTTAGCGACAACGACACAGGAGAGAACAAATGTTACAGGGATTAATGGCAAAGATTTTACAGATACTGTCTCGTATACAGGCATTGGTTCTAACTATGGAAATATTTTTATTAGTGGTGTTGATGGCGATGCTCCTGCTCGGCTTGGTGGTCCTAATGTAGATAATATATCTGTAACAATGGAGTATGACCCTGTTGTATTGACAGTAGAACAAACTCAAGAGATACAAGAGATATTCGAGCAAATAGAAGAAGTCTACATAGAAGAAATAGCTATTGAAGAAGTATTTGTAGAACCAATAATAGAAGAAGTTTATATAGAACCTATACCAGAAGTGGTAGAATTAACTGTAGAAGAAGAATTTATAGAAGAAACTATTGTATTAGCTCCTGAAGTTATAGAAGAAGAAATTATTTCAGTCGAGCCAGAAGTACAGATAGAAGAAACAGTAGAAGTTATAGAAGAAGTTTTTGAAGAAATAGTCGAAGCACCTGTAGAGGAGAACAATGAAACAGAAGTTGTCGAAGAAACAGAAACAAATACAGAAGTGGATGAAAGCAACGAAACTGCTGTCGCAGAAAGAACAGAAGCACCAAACGAGGATAGGGGTGTTGAAACCCAACTAACGATAGAAGAAATATCTATCAAAGTTGCAGACAAAATTAAGACAATAGATGGACAGCTCAAAGCTACACAGATGATTGTAGCTAAAGTTATGGCAAGAGATAATAAGATATCTTCATACTCACAAGTCAATACAGATATATTTATACAACCAGAATTAGTTGATACCAACATAGATCAATACATCAATAACAACTATGTAGATATCAGAAACATTTACCCAAATCAAACATACGAGGACAGACTATGGACATCAAGACAATAGCAGGAATAGTAGGACTAGTTATTACACTAGGTGGTTTGTTTGTTCAAGTTGGACAAATATTAAACAGACTTGAGGTCGTAGAATCTAGGTCAGTTCCAAATATTGTGCCTTTAGAAAAAGAATTATCTATACTTAAATCTCAGGTAGAGGAGTTAAAAGCTAAGAGTAGCAATCCATTGATGAGATGAAAAAGATAATAAAGTTCTTATTAGGGAATATAAGAACGAAATATCTAAGACCAGAGATATCGGTCTTAGAGTTTATACTAATATTAGTTGTGGCTTACTACATTGTTTCAGCGATCTAAGTATACATAAACTAATAGGAGATAACTATGAGTGCAAACATACCCTTCACTAAAAGGGAAATGCAAATCATCAAAGCAATCCATGCGATTGATCCTAAAGCACAAATAAGCATCAAGACACTTATCAACAATAGGATTGATTACAAGTATGGTGGTGTTCTTTTTTTAAATTGTGCACCCATTACTTGGGATGAAGTCATGGATAAGATAGATGAGCAAGAAAAAGACACAAGATATTATTAATCGACCTGCCCATTACACAAAGGGCATAGAAACGATTGATTACATTCGTTCATGGGAAATGGATTATGTTCGTGGGAACATCGTAAAGTATGTTACTCGATTCCCTTACAAAGGCACACCACTACAAGATTTACAAAAAGCTAAATGGTATATTGAATACCTAATTAAGCAGGAAGAAACCAAATGACCATTCATAACAATGGTGGCAACTACAGTAGGATCGGAGTTATCCAAAGAAACGAAGATGGAGATATGCTCGTTTGTCCTAGTTGTGGATCTAGCCATATTATCAAAGCAGGTACTGATGGTACACAACACCAAAGAAAAAGATATAGATGTAAGACCTGTGGCAAAAAAACACAAAATCCAAAAGTCGTAAAAAACTATGAGCTTGAAGAAAGAACAGAAAATGATTGGACTACAGAAGAACTCATCGAGCAAAGAACAGAAGTATTCAAAAGAAAAGATGCTCGTGAAAGAAAAGATGAATTTATCAAGATCAGAATCAAAGACACAAAACCTATTGGTCTTTACATACAAGGCGACCCTCATGTTGATGATGACAACTGTGACTGGGTATCGCTTAGAAAACACATAGATATAGTCAATTCTACAGATGGTATGTATGCCTGTTCTGTAGGCGATCTGTCAAACAACTGGGCGAGGAGAGGTAAACTTGCAGGATTGTGGGCAGATCAGACCACCAATGGTGAGCAACAATGGCAGTTAGTTGAGTGGCTCATCAATGCAACACCTTATATCTTTATCGTTGCAGGTAACCATGATATGTGGGCTATGGAAGGCGATCCTATCAAATGGATGTGCAAACCATTGAAGTCTGTTTATCAAGACCACAACGCAAGACTCAAAATAAAACTACCCAAACACGAAATCAAAGTAAACTGTGCACATAATTTTAGAGGACACTCTATGTATAACACAGCTCATGGTATCGTAAGACACGCATTGTTCAATGCACGAGATCACTTACTTATAGCAGGACACACTCATGTGTCTGGATACAGTCCTATCAGAGATGCAACCAATGACAAGATTATGCATTGTGTCCAGGTTGGCTCATACAAGAAGTATGACAACTTTGCAAAAGCATTGAACTTGCCATGTAAGATGATGTCTGCTTGTGCAGTTGCAATATTCAATACAGAACTACCAGATTCACACCCAGACTTTATAAAAATATTTTGGGAAGTAGAGGAGGGAGCAGATTATCTTAATTTTCTTAGAAGCAAAAAATGAAACCAAAGCTCGTGATTATAAACTGGGAAGATGCAATAACACCCACATCAGGGTGGACAAACATAAATGATTTAGACAACGCACTAGCTGATTGTATATCTATTGGATTAGTCGTTGAAGAAAACGAAAAAAGTATTACCATAGTATCTCACATATCAGGATCTGATATACAAGTCGATATAGATGGTAGCTTGGTACTAGATAAGTCTTGGATTAAGTTCAGAAAAGATTTACCTCTACCCAAGCACACAACAAACAAGTTAAAGAAATGGTTAATGGAGAAAAGCGATGCCGAAAAAAATAGATAAAGAACAAGAATTAAAATTTGTAGAGTATTACATAGAGGGTGAGACAGCAGGTAATGCTAGTCAATCTGCAAAGAAAGCAGGGTGGGATAAAAACCACAGGCAAATGGGAGCTTATCTCAAAAAGAAATATATCCATGAGATCAGAGAAAAGAATGAAGAAAGAATATCTGCCACATCAGGCAGAGCCATATCGGTCTTACAAGACTTGTTAGGATCAGATCAAGACTCAGTAAGACTCAATACTGCAAAACTTGTACTAGAGATGAGTGGATTCAGTTCACAGAATGTAAATCTCAATGTAGAGAAAGGTACAAACAAATCCGATGAGGAGCTTATCGAAGAACTACAAGGTCTTGTTAGCAAAATTCCTGCACTCAAACCTAAATTAGCTATGATTCAGGACAATACAGAGGAAGAAACAGGCGACACCCCTGAAAAGGACTCTAAAATAGATGAGAACAGACTAACACATTAGGGGGTTACTAAGGTATCACCCACCTCATTTAAATTGGATTATGGCGATTCTAGGGGCACTTTTTTTACAAAGTTTGGCTATAAATTATACCAAAACCTAAAATTGCCAATCCAACACCATTTACAAAGACAAGAGCATTATCTTTGGTCTTCACACCTACAACCAACCAACCCATCACACCTATAAACTGCACATAAAGATTGACTGGATAGATATTAAATGATGTTAAGACTAACCCACAAGAGAGGATTAGTGAGCTAGTCCATTTCAATTTGTTCAAGTGTTCTCTCTGTGTCCACTATGACTGGTGTTGATTCGCCAACATAAGCACCTGTAATATTATAAGAAATGTGGTCTAAGGCATCTTCTTCAGACATATCTTCTTTGAGTATATCTACCATCTTCCATAAATCGTAAACTAATCTTGGTTGGATTCCCTCTTGCACTCCGATAATAGCTTTATCGAAACCATCTATTTTTAAAATATCACTCATCACCAATCTTAGCTAAGGCATTGATCTCAATATTTTTTACCATCTCTAAAGTTTCGATGTATGGTTTTTTGTAATCCATGTATTCTTCTTTCTTCATACCAAGAAACTCTGGGCGATTATCATCATCATAAATAAATTGCCCTGTACCCTCACAATGATAACACTTCTCTATACTATTCTTTGTTTTGATAACACCCCTACCATGACAGAATGGACAAACAGTCAGCATGGTTTCTCTCAATGCAAGATTAATGAAATGTCTTATAAAATACTTATCAGCTTTGATCTCGGATATATCTATATGTTTAGTAAAGATGCCGAATACATCTTCATAAATATCATCAAACAACATTGACCTAGCATGGTTGTCCTCTGTATACTTTGCCATCAAGAAATCGTACTCTCTACTATCTAAATCCCTAGTTCCTAAAAAGTGTGCGATATCTTCAGAAGTTATGGCATCGTGATTACCACTTGATATTTCATAGTTCATTGACTTTGCAGTCAGAAGTGAAAGAAGATCAGCTTTCATTAACTTTATATATCCTATAGCTATTTTTGGCTATCGTTCTAAACTTGCAAGGAATCTTTTGTTTCCAAGCATATCTTCTCACAGAATCTACTATTTTGTAGTCATTTACAAGAAAAGATTCGTTTAAACTCATGCTATCAAAAGCATCAATATATTCTTTATATTTTCTAGGTCTCCCACCTTTTGTTATTGGTATGTTCTTTTCAATTTTTATCATTGATTATTAGCATTTCATGTTCGATTAGATATTGCATAGTCTTTATGTATGCCTGATCCCACAAATGTCTCCTCTCCTCTTTGCTTAACTTCTTCCCGTTGTCCAATTCTTGGTGGCAAGTATGACATAAAGCAACGACAAGAGAATCAGGCGCTTTGATACCCATTCCCTTGCCATGCTTACTTTGGTTGCTATGACAAGCTACTATCGTACCATTTTGTATGCCACACGACATACATGGCAGTTCTCTCATTAGTTCAAGCAGTTTTTTGTTTCGATACATAGTTAAATATAAAACACATCACATGGTTTTATCTTTTTTTTTGGCACTTTTACCTCTATTTTCTTATCACTTTTTTCAAAATCTTCTGGGTAAAATTCCAACATAAACATAGCTAAATATTGTATGTTTCTTTTACCCATGTTGTACATATTCTTTAAAATATATTTACTAGAATGACTGAAAAAGAAATCTTTCATTTCACCAACTGTCTCTAAACCAAGTCGATAAAATGCAAAAATAATACTAACAGATAAGAAATCATAAAGTTTTAGTTCAAATAAAAACATTTCGTCTCTTTGCTTTGGAGTTAAAGTAGACCATTTGACCTTGAAATGCTCATAGTTTATAGTTTTTGAATAACTTATATTACCTTTGTGCCATGGAGCTTTTACTCGATTAAAAATCTCATGCATTTTTTGTTCTTCTACTATCTTTTTTCTTTTGGCAGAATCCATTACAATACCAATGACCAAAAGATACTAATAACTGATACAAATAGAATTGCTTTAACTATATCAGGTAGTTCATTACAAATCTCTATGATCTTGTCTATCATCTTTTTTGCCCTCCATCATTTGATACATTCTCTCTATTTCACCATCTATGTTTTCTTCAACAATAGTTATAGATGAATCACAATATTTTTGTATGCTATCTAAGATAGTATTCATAGTCTGTGTAACGACACTTTTATCTTTTGCTATCTTAGAAAGCTGATCGCAATAATCTTTTACATTCTTATATGCTTTTATCATTCCGCTATATTCATCAACACTCATTTCTTTTTCCCTCTCTTTAGTCTATTAATCTCAGATTTTGGGAAGAAATACTCTTTGTATCTCTTGCCATTCTGTCCCTCTACCCAATGGTCTCTTATGTCATAACCTCTCTCTTTGAGTTCAGACAACCTTTTACCACCATACATACTGTATATGGGTTTGGTAGCGAGTTGTCTTACAGTTACTCTTTGACCTGTTGATAGTGCATCTATTATCATTTTATGCTGACTTTCTCTCATTATTTTCTCCTGTTAATAAAATCTAACTCTTTTGCTTTTAGCACGATTAAAATTGTATATTTCTTCAATTAGGGTTAAGTAACCTTTAACATCAGTACAATCTTGTAACTTAACTGCTTGATAAGACAACTTATTTAAAAATTCACTATGGTTGTAGTTATCATTTGCAAACAAAGTAAGCATGGCATATACAAATGATCTTCTTTTGTAACCATCTTCATAATATGGTCTACAAAGATATATCTTCTCTGCATTTTTTTCTGCAATTTTGTAATCTTTTATTTTAAACATTCCATATTTAAATGCTTTGATGTGAGATCCACCTGCTCTTGTTAAATTAGTCAAAAGAGCATTAGTTTCGTTATGACCAAAGCCATAATGTTCCTTGAACTCCCTATATCTCAGATAATCTTCTTTTTTCATTCTGCAATATCCATCGAGAAAATCATCTGCGTTCCAGTCTTTAGTATCTTTATTAAGTCTATGAACTTGCTCTAAACCTAGCCCTTCAATTTTAATAAAATAAACAGGTTTCTTCATTTCTTTAACAGCTTCAAATCTATGCTGTCCATCAATAATTTGATATCTATTGTTTACTACTATTGGCACAGGTATGTATTCCTCATTTATAGACTCTTTAAGTCTTTTAAGGTGTAGTTGATTTACAGTTCTATTGCCATCTATGTGTTGAAAAATGTCGTAATCATTGGTTTGTATAACTTGATTAACTTCTTTCATCTTATTCTCCTATTGTTAATTAACCTAGATCCTGAACAAATTTCATCTCTCTTTTACGAGAACTGTTCAAGGATCTAAACATATCGCACCATATCTCTCTAGCTTTTATCTTATGCCTGAGAGACAGATACTCCTCTTTAGCTTTAGCAATCTTATCAAAATACCCATAGACCTCTGGTTGAGTGTTAGCTATAGCTTCTTTCTCTTTCAAGGTCATCTTGGTATCTTTAAGATTGATAAATGCCAAATCCTTTTCATGCTTCATTTCATACACTAACTTCTCATAAGTAGCTTCAGCTTTGGCTAATTTACTACCCATAGTAGAGATTTCATGTATCATTTTTTCTAATTGTTCATCATCTAAACTTGCCATAATTTACCTCTACACACATTATACACAGATATAATCCTGTAAATCAACATAAAAACATGGTAATAATTAGATTTTTCTTTTACTACTATTTATAGTAGTTTTCTTGTTTCTTTGTTTTTCCTTTTGTTTATCTAACAAAAGTATAAAATATATATACAAGACTAGATATATTTGATATATTCTTATATAAGAAATAAACTATATGAGGGTATAGATATGGA
>LULO01001801.1_pt1 | contig 10908 bp, 15 predicted proteins | sample 728121 | NCBI WGS metagenome assembly LULO01 (sample SAMN03860287, study PRJNA289734) | marine metagenome | biome: seawater column; feature: ocean; material: water; isolation source: Red Sea water column Station 149 - depth 50m | place: Saudi Arabia: Red Sea | collected 2011-10-15 | depth 50 m | reverse complement strand
TACCTATTGATGGGGTTGTTTGTTTCTGTTTAATTTGTCATTATAGGAGTCCCCATCACCTAGGCTCGTAAGAGTCTTTTTTTTTGATATTTTTCCTTTTAGGCTTAAGCTCTTTTTAATTAGTGTTTAAAGACTTTTTATTTAATTTTTAAATTTGATAATTAATAATAAAAAAAATATTTTTATTCATGCAAACTTACATCGTACACTGGCAATTTCCAGATCAAGAAAGTCATATGCAAGGGGCCGAAGCTTTTGCGGGTTTTGTTGAAGGTGGATGCGAAGGTGATGAATTTGATGGGTTTAAAGTTCTTAATCGAGTAGTCAATCCTGAGGGAGCTAATGGTTGGGCAATAGTTGAATCTTCAAACCATCAGAACATTTGGAAATGGAGTAATATCTGGGTCGATAATTTTGGCGTAGAAATTGAAGTTACACCAGTTTTAACAGATCAAGAATTTCTCTCCGTCCATAAAGAAATTGCAGCAGCCTCTAATTAATAGTTAATCTTTTGAGTGTTTGACTTTTGATCTAAAAAGAGGGCAATACCTATTTTTTATGGGAAATTTTTCTTCTGAAGAAATTGAAAGTCAATACAATTTAACAAAAATGCTTTAATCTGAACTTGAAAAGTATAGAGAGGCCATTAATGCAATAAAGAAAGATATTGCGTATATTCCTATGGATCTTAAAAAACTTGAGAAAGAAAATATCATCTTATATATGTAACGCAAATAGCATTCATTATGATCTTTGATTTTAAAATCAAGATCTCTTGCATTTTTATCTTGAATTGCGAATGGTGATCTTTTTAAATTCATAATTAATTTCCTCAAAATTTTTGTTGGATTCTGATTACAGATGCTGGATTGTCATGTACGTAAGTGTTGAATTCTCTCGCAAGCATTAGACAATCGTATGCATCGCGTGCGTAGAAACCAACTTCATGTGTCTTATTTGATGAATCTTTGTAACTCAACACATATTTATTACAAGATTTGATCGGTGTTGAAGGCATTAATTTATTTCTGATACAACCTAGTTCTAACTAGGCGTGCTCATCAATCGACTAATAAAAATGTACGGTTTAAGGCACAAACATATACGGATAGAGGACCAACAACTAAATTTAAAAATGAATATAATACCCAAGTAATGTTGTTGAAAGATATACCCTATCAAATATTTCAACAAACTTTATACCATGGGAGTTTGTTTTAGAGGAAACACCTATCTTAAGAATAAAGTTTTACAAAAATAATTAACTATCTCGCCAAATTAGTGTATTTGAGATTATAAATATATTCCCCCCCATCACCACCACCACCATCATCGTCGTCATTAAAGGAAGAGATTAGTACATATACTCCTCCAAGACCCAGTAACATTGATAAATAGAGAATTGGATCAGTCATAGCTTAATTTTGAAACATTCAAATTGAATTTGAGGAAGCTTTTTAATATCTACATTTTCTTTTAATTATTTAGATCAAAAACTTTTGCAATCACAAATTTGTTATTTTTATTTGAGAAAACTGTAAGTAGATCTAAAGTAGGGAAATTGCCTGCTTTTTTTAGGTTATTTTAAAAAAGATTTTTAAAATCAATGTGCGGAAGATTTGAGCTGAAAACTAAATTTGAGAAGTTACCAATGGTTTTGAAACAAGACTATCCAAGTGGACTTAATTCTAAATACGAGACGCAAAATCTAATAAGACCTAATGATCCTGTGCTTGTAATTAAAAATGAGGGAAAAATTAAAACTACTTTTATGAAATGGGGCTTCATATCCCCTTGGGTGAAAGATCCATTTGATAAAAAGAGACCAAGACCATTTAATGCAAGATCAGAAACTGTAGAAGAAAAAAAATTATTTAGTGGAAGTTGGAAACATAAAAGGTGCTTAATACCGGCAAGTGGTTTTTTTGAAAAAAAATATCGCATTAGAAAGGAAAATTATGAGACTTTTTGGTTAGGAGGAATTTGGAGTAAGTGGACTTCACCAGGTGGGGAAGAACTTGAGAGCTGCTGCGTTTTAACAACAGAACCAAATGATTTAATTAAACCCTTGCATCGCCGCATGCCATCTTTAAACTAGTATTAGTTAATTAATCTCATTATTTTCTTTCGAAGTCAATTAAATTTAAAATAACGAAGAGCTAACTTTTACAAAATGGCTACCAGAATAAATAAATATTTAAGTGAAGTAGGGTACTGTTCTAGAAGGGTAGCAGATAGACTTATTGAAGAAGGGAAAGTAACCATAAATGGTAAGATTTCAAAAATTGGTACCAAAATTGAAGAAGGTGATCAGGTAAAGGTTGATGGTCAAAAAATAGAAAAATCTACGAACCAAAAGAAAATTTACTTAGCTTTTAATAAACCTGTTGGAATTGTTTGTACAACAGATAGGAGAGTAGAATCTGCAAATATCATAGATTTCATTAAATATCCCATCAGAGTTTTTCCCATAGGAAGATTGGATAAGGCTAGTGAGGGATTGATTTTTTTAACTAATGATGGAGATATCGTAAATAAAATACTTAGAGCAAGAAATAATCATGAAAAAGAATACATTGTAGGAGTTAATCGTCCGATTAATCGAGACTTTATTCAAAGTATGAGTAATGGAGTTGAAATTTTAGACACCTTAACTAAGAATTGTCGGGTAAAACAATTGGGTCCAAAAAAATTTAAAATCATCCTCACTCAAGGGCTCAACCGTCAGATTAGGAGAATGTGTGAGTCTTTAGGATACAGAGTACAGTCACTAAAGCGAGTAAGAATCATGAATATTAAGTTAGATGTGCCAATAGGAAAATATCGTGAATTTACTAAAGAAGAACTCCTGGAATTAAATCGATTACTCGAAAAATCTTCAAAAACATTTGACTAATCAAAAACCCATTTTTAGGCAAGAACTGGCGTTATATCCACAAAAGTTATATAAAGCGATAACACCCCTTTGCCAATAAGAATTAAGGCACGTGAGAAAAAAGATTATAAGTATTGGTTTTGAAGTATGGCCTTTATGATCTTAACCTCATAACCAGTGTGCTAAAAGCGCCTAATTGATCTGTTAGCTTAATTTTCCTATACAAATAAGAATCTTTATTTATAAATATTTTATTAATTTACCTAATTTAACGAACAAAGATTTTCTCGTGAAACGCTTGAGAAAATTTCACTCCAAAGAGTTATTTTAAGAAATAATATAAAATTTTATAGGGATCAAAAAATCATAAAACAGCTTGATAAATAAGAAATCTGAAAATTATTCGAAAACAAAAAAAGGAATTTTTAAATATTTAAATAATAAAATGAAATATAAATAAATAAGCAGTAAATTTAATAAAATACTCTTTTATATTATCGCTAAAAGATTATTTTTATAAATATGAATGATTTATTTTTTAAAGATCATATAATTGCTGGAGGTCTTACTTCTCTTAATGATCAGAATATCGAACTTAGAGAAAAGCAAATAAAAGATGGGTTATTTATTCATACTTGTAATGACTACAATAATTCTTTAGAGGTTATTAAAGAAGCATCTTTAATAACAAAAGATAAAGTGAAGATAATTTCTAAAGTTTATTATAATTATCCAAATATTTATAACAGAAGATTTAGATCACTTATCTCACAAATTAAAGAACAAAGATCAAGATTAGGTTTTAATCCTTTTCAATGGAATCTACAACTTTCTTGTTATTGTTCAATAAATCAATTAATAAGTAAGAATGCTCAAAAATTCTTTAGACGTATTAAGAATGAATTTGGGATCAAAAAAATATTTTTAGAAATTTATCCAGTCTATAATTACAATGAAGATATAATTCAAATACTAAATGATTTTTATAAAGGAGAAATTATATTTGGATTGATAGGTTACCAAAACTTAAGAAACAGAATTTTTAATGAGAAACAATTAATTAAATATGCACAAAATTCTACTCAAACAATTTTTATTGGTATTCTTGGTAAAGGTAGACAAAATAAATCATTTCCTGTGAATACCGATAAAGATTTTATTAAAAATAATATTATTTATTTTTTAAATAATATAAAGAATAACAAATTAGCAAAAGGCATTACAAACTTTTCATCTATAAAACAATATGAAAACTTTTATGATTTATTTACAAATTACTTAGAAGAACTAAATACAATTTCTACATACAAAGATGATTTTTCTAATATCAAGAGTGAAATATATTATTTTCAAAGATATGATCAATATGGGGGTTGTTATTCTATGAAAGAATATTTTTTTAAACCAAAACTTATCCTAAGTAAAATTAAAAATATTATTTTAGGATTTTTAAAAGCTAGGAGTTTTTCAAATAATTACTTTGGTTAAATAAAATCAAGTAATTATTTTTTATTTTTTAAAAATAAATTATTGTATAATCAAAAAAAAATTTTTAGGGATTAAATGAATATTAAATTAAATGATAATAGAATTTCTAAAGAAAATAAAAGGCAATTCGAGAATAATGGCTGGACTCTAGTTGATCTAAAACTATCAAAAGAATCAATAAATAATGCCTTTAATGGATTAATGGAAATGAAAAAATCTTCTATTCAGAAAGACTATAAACCCAGAAGAATTTATTATGATCATCTTATTAGAAATAACTATGCTGCAATAGAACTTCCCTTTAATAAAAAAATATGTAATGAGAATGTTAGAAATTTTTTTAATGAGGCAAAAATAGGTTCTCTTATTAAAGAACTTATGAGTTGGGATAATCCATGTTGCGATCTTGCAAGACTATTTTGTATGAGTGAAATTAATTACCGCGGTTGTTGGCATAGAGATTATTTTAGTGAAATAGAAAAAATTCAATATTCCTCATTAAAAAGAGACACAATACTAGTAGCTTTATACTTATTGCCACAAAAGGGGTTCCGCTTATTAAAGAAAGAATTTGAATATAAGGGTATAAAAACAGTGATTCCCAACAAAAATATTGATGCTGCTATAAGATCATTTTCTTTCCCTCTGAATCTAAATAAAGAAGCCTATTATGAAATTGATGGGAAAATTGGTACGGCTTTATTTTTTGATCCATTGTTAATGCACCAAGGTTCAAGTTATTCTGAAAGACTTGATTTTCATATGAAGTTTCGAAATATAAATAATAAATTGCTTCAGAAAAACAACTTTCAAGATTTTTCTGTTATCGAAATTTTGCATGAGAATTACAATCTTAATAAAGCATCTTCTAAGGATTGTAAATTGAGTTCTATACCCTTCGATAAAAGATCAACTATTTTACAAAGAATAAGAAATAGTATTGATTACAGAATATGTTTGAGAAACGCATATAAATCTAAAAATTTGAAAAAAAATAAAAATTATTATGACTTAAAAAAAAATGGATGGAATATTGATTTTTTCTCAAACACTTTTTTACAAAAATAAAAAATTTAAAAATTATTTTAACTTATATAAGAAATTTTAAGCTTTTTATATTAATTAATGCATAAGAAGGAAACAAAATAAATAATTAAAATTTATTAGAGACCTTTATTATTATTTTATTTAACTTCATTTTTAGAAGAATTCAATAAATCAAAATTAGATTCATAGTTAATTTATTTTTATAAAATCAATAGACTTTTATGAATTACCTTTTTTAGTATGGCATAAAGAATTAATAAAAAATATTTGACATTGATTGAATTTCAAGAAATTGATGTAAATTTTTCTTTATAAAAAACAGGATAAAAATCTACCTTTAGATCTGATTATTAATTTTCTGGGAAAAAGGTTCGAATCTAGGGCCTAGTTTTCCAAAAGAAATGTAAAACGCATTAGCATTATCATTTTGAAAGTTATACCTATTTTTTTTTGCATAGTTCTACGTATTTTTAAAATTTATTAATATTTGAATACTTCTTATCAGCTTTTTAAAAATCCAATTCTTTTATTTTGCGAAAGTAAAGAGTTAAAATTAAATTAATAAATAAATTAAAAAATTGCCTGTGCAAGAACATCTCACTCAAATATCTAATGTTCTCGTAATTGGTTGTGGGGGAGCTGGTTTAAGATCTGCTATTGAGATCAAAAAATCTGGTCTTGATGTATGTATTCTTGGGAAAAGACCGAAGACAGATGCCCATACCGTTTTAGCCGCAGGAGGTATAAATGCGGCTTTAGGTAATTTAGATAAGGAAGACTCATGGGAGCAACATTTTATTGATACTTTTTTAGAGGGTTATGGCATTGGGGATCCTTTAAAGGTTGAAATAATGGCTAAAGAATCACCATTATTAGTAAAAGAAATAGATAAATGGGGAGCAAATTTTGCAAAATTAAAAAATGGTGAACTCGATCAAAGATTTTTTGGCGCCCACAAATATCGTAGAACTTGTTATTCAGGAGATTTTACTGGATTATCAATTTTAAAAACTCTTTTAAAAAGATCAGATGATTTAAATATTCCTATCCATGACAATCAATATGTAACTGAATTATTAATTAGGGACAATACTTGCTTTGGGGCAGTACAGTTCCACCCTTCGGGCATGGTTTTACCTGAAGAAATCGAAGGTACTCTGGTTACTGAAGCAGTAAGAGGCGAGGGTGGAAAGTTAATAAATAATGAAGGCGAAAGATTTATGAAAAGGTATGATCCGATAAGGATGGAATTATCAACAAGAGATAGAGTAGCAATTGCGAACTATACAGAAATAATTGAAGGTAGAGGTACAAAAAATGGGGGCGTTTTTCTCGATATAAGCCATAAAAGTAAAGAGTTCATTATTGAAAAACTGCCAAGCATATACAGACAATTTCTTGAAGCTCAAATGCTTGATATTTCAAAATCACCAATGGAAGTTGCACCGACTGCTCACTATTCTATGGGTGGAATTTTAGTTAATCCAGAGACTTTATCCACTTCTGTAGAGGGTCTTTTTGCCGCAGGGGAAGTTGCTGGAGGACTTCATGGAGCTAATCGTTTGGGAGGTAATTCTTTGGCAGAGATTATTATTTTTGGAAGACGTGCTGGTATTGCAGCTTCTAAATATTCAAAAAATATAGATCACCAATTAAGATCAAATAAAGCCATCATCATTGCTCATGAAAATATTAATAAGTTTATTAAAAATGGCAATGAATTAGTGAGGCCTCTACAAAATGAACTGCGATTAATAATGTGGAAATATTGCGGGGTAATTAAAAACAAGACATTACTTTTAGAGGGATTATCAAAAATTGAGAGGATAATAACAAAACTTCGCGATATTGACGTAAGAATAGATCAATATAATTGCGAAGATCTAGCATTGATTTTTGATTTACAATCTTCTTTGTTTAGTGCAAAAGCCACTATTGTTTCGGCACTTCAAAGAAATGAGAGTAGGGGGGCTCATCAAAGAAGTGATTTCCCAATACTTGACTCCTTGAATTGTCAATTTAATTGTTTAGTAAGTATGGATGACAATAATGATATGAAAAGCTCTAAAGTACCCCTAAAAGAATTAAATGTGGAACAAAAAACAATTGTTGCAAAAGCAAAAAGAGATGAAGATATCAGAAATAAACTGCTTGAGTAATCCTGGGATATTCATCACTAAATTTAATAATAAATAACTTTCTTTTTAAAAAGTTAAGAAAATAATTGAAACCCTTACACCCACAAATAACTAGGCTGGATTTATAAATCATTTTTTCCATTCAAAAGAGAAATAACTCTTAGTAATTTTTAATTAATAAAACTCAACCTATTTTGCTATTTTTGTTTTTAGAATATATAAAATTTTAATTTCCAATAAATGATTGAAAAAAAAGAAGACAATATTCGAAGCGAAAGCTATTACCCAGATAGTAATTATTATCTTGATCAGGAAAATACTGCTAAAGAAATTCCATTTTCAAAAGATCAAATATCTAATACGACTAAATTTGAATGGCCAAATAGCTATTGGTTTATTGCGGAAAGAACAAATGGAAGGTTAGCAATGATAGGCTTTATGGCTGTTATTATTAATTACACCTTATTTGGATGGATAGCATATCCCATCCTTTAAGTAATTGTTTTTGGGTGCATCTTGGAAAGAAACAAAAAATAATTTAGCTGCACATGGTGGTTTAGTGCTATAGCAATGGGCTAAGGAATAAATATTGACAGTCGATCTACAATAAGGGGCAATTAACTCTTTTAATATGGAAAATAAACTTTACCAATGGTGGAAGAATCATAGAAGATCAGTAACTTTTGGTTTGTTCTTGTCACTTTTTGCTTTTTATTTGAGAACCCCTTTTGATAAGGAGTTAAAAGTAAAAGATACTTGTGCAAAACTAAATTCAAGCTATCAAATTACTGGAGATGAGGCTATGAAGAAGCTTAATTTAAAGGAAATAAAAAACTATAATAATCGCGAGTTAGCTTACTATTACTGTGAGAGATATTTAGGTATTAAATAAGAAAAAATGAGACGCTTACTAATTCCACTTCTGGCAGCACTGGCTTAACCTACGGTCATCTTTATATTAGGTAAGTTGGTTCGTTTTCAATTACTTTGCTATACCTTTATAAACAATTTATTTAAATGAAAATATTATCTCTACTATTTATATTAGTAGTTGTTTTTGCCCAAGATCCTCTAAAGGCAAAGTCAAAGTCTCATCATTCTTATACAAGTAATGTACTGATATCAGGTTGGAAACCTTCAAAAAATTTTAATAATGAAAATAAAGCAAATTTTAGAACAATTGAGTCTTTAAAAAAACTTAAAAGAATTAGGAGACTTAAACCTTACTTTAAAGAAGCTGCAGGGTTTGCTGTATTTCCTAATATTGCAAAAGCAGGCTTGGGTTTTGGAGGAGCTAGAGGCAGTGGTGAGGTTTTTGAAGGTGGAAAAGTTATTGGCTCTACAACTGTAACTCAATTATCCTTTGGGTTTCAATTGGGAGCACAAGCTTTTAGTCAAATAATCTTCTTCCAAAATAAAAGAGATCTTGATAGATTTACTGATGGTAATTTTGAATTTGGAGCATCTGCTAGTGCTGCATTAATTACTGAAGGTGCTAATGCCTCTGTTGATTACACTAACGGAGTAGCTGTAATGACTTTCTCTAAAGGTGGATTAATGTATGAAGCTAGTATTGGCGGACAAAAGTTTACCTTTGAAGGCTATTAATAAAACAATGAAACGCATATTCTGACCAAAATAATTTATTTTGGTCGCATTTTAGGTGCATACAGTTTTATGCAAACTATTAAGGCATGTAGTTTTGCTTCTTTTCTAAATCTAAACGCATTTCATCTGACTTCCTTAAAGGTTCCATCCTTATTTCTTCCTCTTCTTCTTTTAATGAAGAGTCAAACCCTTCACTTTCTATTTTTCTTATTTTTTCAATACTTCTTTTTTCTCCCATAGTGAGATCAGTAACTAAAAGCATTTGCCCATAATTTGTCCATTTTTCAAAATCAGGTGCAGTTTGAACCCTCTTTTTTTTGTCTATACTTTTTTTATGGAGAAGTTCACTTTAATAAATAAAGATAGGTCAAGAATTAAAGTCTTTGAACCATTTGAGGATGTTTCCAAGCCTTCCCCAAGCATTGATGCAATGATGATTTCTTATGGCTGCGTTTATAAGCAATCAAGTAAACCAGTCATGAAAGGTTCAAGAGTAGAAACGATAGAAGCTGCAAGAAAAGAATATAAACAGTTATTAGAAGAGGGTTGGAAGAAAACCAGTATTTTTAGAAGTTATCTTTAATTTGAAAAAACATTTGCATAATTTCTTACAACTGGTAATTTTAGTTCGCTTGGATAAGTTCAAATGCAAGATCAAAAATTGAAAAGATAGCAGCTATTGCCGTAAACATAACTAAGGTTCTGGTAATAATTTATCTAGGCTTCGTAGAAGTATTTAAAATTGGCAAATTACTTAGAGAGAAGTTAGATGCTGAATTGGATATTTCTCGAAAATGGGCTTCAAAAGCTTATTCAATTCTAAAAAAACGACAAGCGGAACGAAAAGTAGCGGGAGTTTAAAAATTTTTGTTATAAATTAATTGATTTACACCTCCCAATCTATATCGTAGTCGTCATCAATATCTTTTTCATAAACCCTCGCAAGTTCTCTTAGTAGAGTTTTTACTTCCATATCTGTAGCTCCAGATTCATCTTGGAACTTGGTGCAAATTGCCTTAAGTTCGTCGTAAGCTTGCTCTAGCAATATTGTTTTTTGATCCGGATTTGCCATTTAGTTAATCACAACAAGTATCCCTTGATAGTGAAGAAGTCCAAGATGATTCCTCCATTGTTGATAGGTCAACTCTATGAGTTGCCATCCAGTCACCGTTTGCTTCTACAAACTTTTGAACATTCCCTTCTGGTGCTTGATGAATAACAATAATTTTTTGAGGATCTTCTTTACTTACTCCTCTGAAAAGCGGCTTAATATCAAATTCTGAATGCCTTTTAGCTGCTTCTTCACTATCAAATATTGCAGCCCATTCATCGAAAGTGCTTTCGATTTTAAAAGTAAATACAGATGTTACAGAGCAAGACATAAAAAAAATAGCTAATTGCTACTTATTTTAGATTTGCTGTCAACCACCTACTATGAATAAACTTTGGCAACAATTGGACCAGCTTCTTCATCAGTAAATACAGGTGTGGTTTCCCAATTTAGGAATTCACCCCACTCAGCGGCATGTTGATAGATAGCTTTTGGATCATCAGTTTTTAAAACTATCCAACCCTCTAAAGAACCAGGCGCATGATATCTTCCAATCATCTCAACTCCAGGATAATCTCCGCCTCCACCAAGAAATTTTTCCGCACCTTTTTGATGATATCCAGTCTTAAACGACCAATGTTGAACATAAAGCATTTGTTTAATTTTTATTGCCACTTTATTAGTAGCAAGAAAAATAATTC
>LULO01001143.1_pt1 | contig 10930 bp, 11 predicted proteins | sample 728121 | NCBI WGS metagenome assembly LULO01 (sample SAMN03860287, study PRJNA289734) | marine metagenome | biome: seawater column; feature: ocean; material: water; isolation source: Red Sea water column Station 149 - depth 50m | place: Saudi Arabia: Red Sea | collected 2011-10-15 | depth 50 m | reverse complement strand
AATTGATACTTCCAGTAAGTGACTGTGTGTCCATCTATAACTACTGATGTTTTATTCATTATGAACTAGTTTATTTAATTAAATGAACTATTTAAACTAAATGTTTTTTATGCCAGCTTATTATGCGGTCGAACCTTTGTTTTCTATGAACAGGCGTTCCAGACCTAGATAACTCATGGCTTTCACCAGGAAATCTTAACATAGCTGTTTTTACACCTCTTTTTTTTAAGTTTGAAAATAGTTGCTCCGCTTGCTCTATTGGACATCTGTAGTCTTCTTGAGAGTGAATTATTAAAGTTGGTGTTTTTATATTTGATGCATATGTCATAGGGCTCTTTTTTCTATATAGATTTATATTTTTTGACATGTCATCGAGCAAATACATTTCTGGGAAACCTATTCCAATGTCAGATGTTCCAACCATAGTTTCCCAATTAAGTAAAGCCCGTTCAACAATTGCAGATTTAAAAGTATTTGGATTATGACTAATTATCCAAGATGTCATAAATCCACCATACGATCCGCCCATTATGCCATCTTTTTTATTGATTATTCCCATCACTTTTTTCATTTTTTTAAACGAAGTAAGAACATCATGCATATCATTTACACCCCACTTGTTACCACAAACATCTCTTAAGAATTCATGGCCTCTTCCTGTAGAACCTCTAGGATTACAAGCAATCACATTGAAGCCCGCAGAGGCATAAGTTTGAAACTCATCAAAAAACGTAAATCCATATTGACTTGCAGGCCCACCATGAATGTTTAAGATTGTTGGTTTATCTTTTCCGACGAATATTCCCCAAGTATCAATTTTTGATTTACCTGTATCAATTCTTTCATATACGCAATCTCTTGTTTTAATGTTTTTAACAAAAAAATTATTGGCTTTTGATATTTTATTTAGCTCACCATCTTTTAGTTCATACACCTCGTCGGGACTTGAGAATGAATTTGCTATTACATACGTGTTTCCATCGCTAAACGCAAAGTCTTTGATAGTGATGTTCTCATCAATTAAGTCAATTTTTTCAGTACCATTCCGAAGAAGTGTTTTTCCAGAGTCTTCATATAGAAAATAAAGAATAGATTCGTACACTTTCGCTTTAACTATATTTCTGTCAAACAATCTATATTTAAAGGAAACTTTGCCTGATTGAGAGAATTTTAAAATTGTAGTATTGGTAGGCCATTCAAATCTATTCCTTAAGCCAACAGCATGAAGTTCGTCTCCATAGTAAAACAAATTTCCCATCATGCCTTTTGTAAATATATCTACAATTTTTTTATTTTTTAAAGTTCCAATCCTCTCCTCAAGCATTGTTCCTTTTGAATTATGCTTGTCATAAGAGAAAGTAAGAACACCATTATTTTCCACTAAAGAATCGATTGAAATAATATTATGTTTATCACCGTCTACAACCTTCTCAGATTTACCAGTTTCAAGGCTAACTTTGTAGACATTACCTCTTTTGTTATATATGATTCCTCTTGTATCAAATCTAAAAGGTAGATTCTCGTAGTACATAGGCTCTGAATCTTTTGATTCAATATTCTTAAATTCTTCATTCCACTCACTAGTAATCACATACAAAAACTTTCCATTATTACTCAGTAGATAGTTGTTGATACTTCCTTCAATTTCAAAAACTGAGCTTACAGATCTTCCTGACTGCATTTCAATCGTTGAAGATGCTTTTTTAGACTTACTCTTATCCTCAACAGACCTATTTGTTTTTACATAAAAAATGTCATTGCTTTTCTTTGCGAATTTTGGATTACTAAAGTTATTATTGCCTGACTTAAATTTTCTCCAGTTTCCTTTGCTCATTCTCCAAAGTTCACTTACATATGTATTAGATTCAAATTCCATACGAGTACTTTGCACGATTAAGTTTGAATCTTTAGCTACAAGATTTGATAAAGTGTTGAACAAATTTAAATTTTCTGGTTTCATCTATTAATTCTATTTGGTAAATTTGTCTGCAACAAATGTAATTATGACTGATGATACTAAAGCAATAGCAAAAGTATTAAGATCAGCTAACCCGTAAAGATCTGTTGGAACAAATAAACCACCAGGATTTTCTTCTAAATTAATAAACAAATATCTATACACAAACACTGAAATAAGAGAACCAACAAAAGGCAGAACAAGCAGAATATCTTTACTCGTTTTTTTAATTCTGTAAAAAGCAGGAAAAACAAGACTTGTTGCAAGAAGATCAGCAACTAAAAATACAGTAAAAATATTAGTTACTCTTGTTGAAGCAAAAAGAGCCAAGATAATAACTAATAAAGTTATATTATTAGCTTCTCTACTTCCTTTTTTAATTAAGTCTATCGATATAGTAGATGAGATGGCATTTTCCAGTGTATCAACGCTCGATGTTACCAAGAGAGTTGCTAAGGAGATTAAAACAAAGACAGTCATAGAATTTAAACTCAATTGATTTATAAAGCTTAAAGTGGGAATCTCCAAACCTTTCCCAGCACCAACGGCACCCGCAATGCCTAATAGAAGAATTGTTATAAAAACCCCAAATCCTGAGTAGATACTAGCTTTTTTTATTGTTGTTTCATTCATAGCTGAGAAGGTTCTTTGCCAATAGCCAGTAGAAAATATTTCAGCTGCTGTAACTGCAATTATTACTGCAAGTGCTGATTTCAAGCTGTATGTTTCAAAAGTATTTAATCCACCAAGTATTGCAAAATCTGCAATTTCGCTGATGTTATTTTGACTAAACCAAATACCAAATAAAAAGGTTAAAAGAAGTATTATTCCAATTCCTTGAATTTTATCTGTTAGATAAGAAGCTTTAAATCCTGACTTATTGAGATACAAAAAAGTAGTAGCTGCAACTAACGCTGCAACAACAATACCTGAAACATCTGAGATTGCCTCAAATAAATAACTTATTGATGCGAACTCTGCTATCAAGAATGCACTCATGTAAATAACAGCTACTAAAGAAACAATTTTTTGTGCTACAGATCCGTATTTTTTTTCAACAAACTGAGCCAAAGTAACACCATTAGGAAGTAGTTTAGAAATTTTTGGGCCAAATATGTATATCAAAATAAAAGGAGTTGCAGCTGAGATTGCGTACCCATAAATATCATATCCAAGTCCATACCATGCAACTTCAGCTGGTGAAGTCAATATCCACAAACCCATGCCACTTGCGTAGAAACTCAAAGTCAACCCAAAAGTTTTTTCTGTCTTATCAAGTACAAAGTATTCGCTATCAACTGTCTTAATATTTCTAGTAATAAGAAATACCATTACAAGCAATGTTGCAATTACAACATAAGCTATATTTGTATTCATAAATAACCACCTTCAATAGTTTGTAATGGGGATAAAAGTTATGATTTCCCTTCGTTGGAATTACCCAACAGGTTCATACGGTCGGTTTTTACAACCCTCTCAGCTTTTGCTCCCGCTAATTTAATAATAGCGAAAATTGTCAATAAGAGTTATCTTTTTGTGAGCATTAGTATTTCAAGAGTGAAATCATCTACGAACACATCATTACAGCAGCCAACATTACTCCAAACCATTGTTGCTATTTTTATTGCTGCATTTATGTGGGGAATAGGCAATGTGTTATCTAGAAGTCTTCTCATAGAAGGTATTAGCGAAATTTATCTTGTTACGGTAAGGGTTTGTTTGATTGGGTCTTTGTTATTTTTATACTATGCCATTTTTATTAGAGAACGATTTCAATCAACAATTTTTAAAGAAGCAACCATAACGGGGTTCTTTTCTGTGTTTTCAATTAGTTGGTTTTTTATATTTGCACTTCAATATATTTCTTCGGGTCTTGTGACCCTTCTCTTTTAAAGGATGAAGAGATTTCAAAAACTAGATACTTAGCAATATTTGTAGGCTTTGCAGGTATTGCATATTTATTTTTAAGACAGGAAACTGGTCTTTTAGACGAAGGAAGCATACTCATAGGAGGAACACTGGCATTTTTTGGAGTTCAGTGTATTTCATTGGCAACAGTGTTAAATAGAAAGTACGCACCCAAATACAAAGTTGCTACCTGGTTGAGCTACCAGTATCCATTGATGATTGTCGCATCATTAATTGCATATATATTTTTTGATATTGAGGCTGAAACATTAAATTTATCTCAAGCTTTGAGGATAGCCGCTTTAGTCATTGCAAATTTAAGTGCATTTACAGCTTTTACCTGGTTAATAAGGAGAGTTAGTGCACTGCAAGTTGCCTCTGTTGACTATCTAGTTCCTATTGTTGGAGTGACTGCCGGTGTAGTATTTTTAGGAGAATCTTTTAATGCAAATATCTTTATTGCTGGGATTTTTATTTTTATTTCACTGTTGCTAAATACTAAGGAAGAATTTTCAAGTTAAATTAAGTTCTTCCTTTACTTTTTTTAGATCTTGCCATGTTAGCCATTTAGGTTTACCTTTTTCTTTTGACGGATTTCGAAGCAAGTAAGATGGATGAAAAATAGGCATATATTTAATATCATCTTTTATTATCCACTTCCCTCTAATTTTTGATATTGGTTCAGTTACTTGAAGATAAGATTCTACAGCAGTTGAACCTGCCAGCACAATAACTTTTGGTTTAATAAGTCCAATTTGTTTTTCTAACCAAGGAATACACTCGGATACTTCATTTTTGTGTGGCTTTCTATTTCCTGGAGGTCTGCATTTAACAATATTTGAAATGTAACAATCTTTATTTGTATCAATGCCAACCGATAAAAATGCTGAGTCCAACATTTTCCCAGCCCTTCCAACAAAAGCAACGCCTTGCTCATCTTCTTGTTGACCAGGTCCTTCACCTACTACAAACAGCTTAGAGTTTGGGTTTCCTCGACCAAATACTACATTTTTTCGTGTTGAAGAGAGAGAACATTTCATGCATTTAATGCATTTGTTGTTTAAAGTTTGAAATTTTATTTGGTTAACCACACTATAAAAATACTAGCCATTTTTCATTAATTGAACACCCCAGGATATTAGGTTCCTAGGGATTTTTGTATACCAACAAATCAGGGAGCGTTTGTTTTAATTACTAATTTTATTATCTACTAGAGTGTTAAATTTTTAGTAAATGAATTTTAAACAATAGGAAACTCAAGAAAAGACATAAAACGAGAAAACCCTTGAAAACTCCGCAATCTGTTTCCAGATTTCCTGCCTCAAGGGTTATCTCTTATTACTTCTTGTAATGATTATCTATAAAGATTTTCTTCACAAAAAGTACTTTCAATATATACCTCTAAATAATAGAAATCAAAAAAATTATGTGGAATTTTTCCCACTCTCACGTCTCTTCATAAACATAGCTGTAATAATTGCTATCGATGCAATCCCAAGCAAAGCACTCAGAAATGTCGATACAAAATTATTATTGATAGTACTTATTCCGTAATCTTCAAGTAAAAGCACTATGCCATCTGTTTCCTGAAAACCGAATTCTTCAGCAACAGACTCTAGGCCATCTGGGGAAGAGGAAGCAAATGGTGTAATTAGACTCAGTAATAAAATCAACATAATGAACAATCCATAAAAAGAAACAGCTGTTGTGTTTTTATCTTTTCTATCGTAAGCGTATATAAGATCTGGTCGAACCCTTATTAGTAATCCAACAATTAGAGCTGTGATTACTCCTTCGCCAAATCCAATTAGAAAGTGAACTGAGATCATTGCTATTAAGACTGTCCCCACCGGTATTGATATAGTTCCACCTAATATGTACTGAACCATAAATGCAATTGATGAAAAAACAACACTAACAATTCCAGACAAAACGCTGACAATTATTAATGACGAAGGGGTTTTGCCAATAAACTTTATCCAATATTTCACGACGACCCAGGCAGTTACAGAGGTTACAATGGCCATATTCATCACATTTATTCCCAACGCGCTTAGTCCACCATCTGCAAATAGAAGAGACTGAATTATTACAACTACTGAAAGACAGATTAAACCAAGCCTAGGCCCAAGAACTATGACAGCTAAAGCTCCTCCTAACAGATGGCCACTAGTTCCTGCGGCAACAGGAAAATTTATCATTTGTAAAACAAAAATTAGGGCAGTCATCATTCCAGTAAGAGCAATAAATTTATCAGCTATTAACGAACTTGCAGATCTTATGTATGCCCATAAAGTTCCAAAGCTAATAACTCCCGTTGCTGCTGACACAGAAGCATTTATAAATCCGTCAGGTACATGCATAAGATAAGTTTAGAAAAGGAATAAACTATTGCAAATTATTTGCAATAAGATTAAATTATCTGTTTTTCCCTTAACCATCTGTGTAGCTCACTCAACACAAATGGCCTAGTATCTTGATTTAGAATTTCATGCTTTGAATTTTCTACAGTTATAAACTCTACATTCTCCAATTGTTTAATACCATTCGACGCTTTAATTGGAACGATAGTATCATTTTCTCCGTGAAATAAAATTGTCGGTGTACTCAAGTTTTCAATATTATTATTTACAAATGTCTGGTTATCAATCAATTCTTTACCATATCTTGCAGTAACTGAGCGAAAAACAAGAGGATCCTGAAAATAATCTTCAACAACTTCTTTATCTGTTGAGAGATTTTTTTTACTGACAGATGATGGAAACCTAAATTTTGGAGCTATTTTTGAAATTACGATTGATAATTTTTTTACTACGTTTGGATAATTGTCATCTAATGTAGGTGCTGAAAGAATTAAGTAATCGGGGTCGAGTAGCCCACTTAGTATAGAATATAATGCAACTTGTCCACCAAAAGAGTGACCAAACAAAATTTTTGTTTCACAATGCTCAATTTTTTTAAAAGAGGTTTGTAATACACTATCAACCTCTTCCCAAGAACTAATATCTCCTTTGATTAAAGCATTTTCTCCATGACCTGGTAAATCAACAAGGTGTGATTCGATACCAAGTTTTTCGAACCATTCTTTGTTGAGTCTATGTCTTTCTTTGTGTTCAAAAAAACCATGAAATAATATCAGTCCAGTTTTCCTCATTCTAGTTATTAATTATATAGAATAATTGATAATGTATTTGGACTTCATCAAAACACCATTTAACAACAATCCTTCAATGCAAAAATATTCAGGCAGTCTGATTAGTGAAACACCCAGGAGAAGTTATCTTGAACAAAAAATAAACCAAGTTGCTTTATACGGAAGCGATCTATATGGTGAAACAGAATTATTTCAACGATTAAACTTATTAGAAAAAGTTGAAGAAAAACTAAAAATTAATAAAAACAACTCTTTAAAAGAACTGTCTTTTCAAATAGAAGAAGATATTGCTGTAATGCATAAAGGAAAGCTAGAAGGAATAAGTTTTATATTTCCAAGCGGCTGGATACCTTCAAAAGCCTTAGGTAAAGATTTTTCGTTTTTACATATGCCTGTTGCAGATAATGAGCTACTTATGAAATCAAGTGATAAATTAACTAAATATATGTGCAAAAATACAATCCAAAGGTGGGTATGGAATGTAACGACAATTAAAGCATTAAGTAATCATCCAGAAGTAACGAGACCTGAAGTTGTAAGTTTTGAAAATTTATTCTTTCGACTTGAAACACAAATATCTACACCACTAGACACCAACACAAGTTTGTTCCTGGTTTTGGTTGAAGTATATCCACTGAGTGAAGTTTGGGAATCTACTATTTTAGATAGCATTAACTCTATGAGTGAAAGTATTCTGAGTTATAAAAAACTAACAGATATAAAAAAGTATTTAAATAGTTTAAAATTCTAATACAGATGAATTATGTATATATTGCAGGACCATTGTTTGATGATCATGAGAGAAATTATCTAGAAAGTATCGCGGAAATATTTGAAACTAGGGGCTACAAAACTTTTTTGCCTCATCGAGACGCAGGTGTAGTTTCAGGTGAATATACACAAAAAGAAAAGATAAAAATTTTTACAACAGATTTAAATGCGTTGAAGCAAGCAGATATAGTGGTTGCATTATTAACTGGAAGAGATGTAGACTCTGGGACTGCAGCTGAAATTGGTTACGCATTCGCGAACAACAAAAAATTAATTGGTATTGATGCAAATAATGTAAAATTTTTAAACATTTTTATTTGGGGACTAATGGATAATGGTAACAAGATACTAAACAACCTAAGTGATTTAGAAAGACATTTAGATGAAAAATAGGTATATAAATATTTTTATAGTTTTCTTTTTCTCAGGAACAATTGTCAGTTTAATTTTTAGATTGATTGACTATGTTTTGTTTAGAAACTCTGAATTCAATCTATCTAATTGGTCTTATTCAAATTCAATACTTTTTATATTGGCACTTTTTATAACTTATTCATGGATAAGAAAGAATAAAACTTAATATTTAAATTCTGTTTTTAAATCTGATAAATCTTTTTCTGTCTTCAAGATATAATTTTATTACCATGAAAAAAGTTATAGTTGTTGGAGCGGGATTTGGTGGTTTAAATTTCATTAGAAATGCAAGTTCAAATAAAGAGATTGAATTTACTTTAATAGATAAGCAAAATCATCATCTATTTCAACCTCTCTTGTATCAAGTTGCAACAGCTGTTTTATCACCTGCAAATATTGCTTTTCCAATTAGAAGAATGTTTAAAAAATCCAAAAATGTAAAAGTAGTCTTAGGTGAGGTTACCTCTGTTGATAGAGATAAGAAGAATGTGGAATTAGATTCAGGTATTAATTTAAGTTATGATCAGTTGGTTATTGCAACGGGCTCACTTCATTCATACTTTGGGAATGATAGTTGGTCTAATTATTCTCAAGGGCTCAAAGGTATAAATGACGCTTTAGTAATTAGAGAAAATCTTTTAAAGGCTTTCGAAAAAGCTGAAAATGAATTAGATAATGAAATCAAACAAGAGTATTTAAATTTTGTTGTTATTGGAGGTGGTCCAACAGGAGTTGAGATGGCCGGGTCCATTGCTGAGATAGCATATAAAAATTTAAATAAAGAATTCGAAAATTTTAACTCTGATGATCCTAATGTCTATTTAATTGAAGCAAACAGTAAGTTACTTCCAATGTTTAGCAATAAATTATCAGATAAAACAGAAAAATATTTATTCGATTTTGGTGTCCAAGTACTGAAAGACGAGAAAGTAGAAAGTGTCAATGATCATATCGTTCAAACTAATAAACAAATTATCAAATCTAGAAATATTATATGGGCTGCAGGAAATGAAGCGTCTCCACTGATTAGTAAGCTAAACACAATTACTGATAACTATGGAAGAGCAATTGTTGATCCAGATTGTTCATTAAAAGAGGACCCTAATGTTTTTGTATTAGGTGATGCAGCAAATCATAAAGATTTAAAAAATAATTCATTACCAGGCATTGCGCCTGTAGCTATCCAGCAGGGAAAGTATGTCGCGAAAATTGTAAAAAACAAAATTTTAAAAATTGATAGAAAGCCATTTAAATTTTCGGACAAAGGCATGATGGCAACTGTTGGCAAATATAAAGCTGTTGGAAAGATTGGAAACATTGAAGTATCAGGCTTTATAGCTTGGATTGTTTGGAGTGTAATTCATATCGTCTATTTGATTGGCTATCGATCTAAATTGCTAGTAGTTATTGAATGGATATTTTCCTACTTGTTTAACAAAAAGGGAACAAGATTAATTTACAGAGAAGAAGTTTGAACTCTATTTTTAAATAGTTAATAATTGCCATATAGAAACCAAGATAGGGACCCTAGAAATAAAAATAGATAAGTAATTAACGACAAGTCTTCAACTCTTCTCGTTTTTAGTGTTTTTAACGCTTGTGGCAAAAATGAAACTGTAGTAAAAAAAATTGCTAGGTAACCCATTATTTGAAAACTCATGGCAACAGTATATAAGAGGATTGGTTAAAATAAGGGTACTTGTGGGCCTAGTTAGATTTGAACTAACGACCTCATCCTTATCAGAGATTTAACATAGCATACGGCTACCTATGGAAACATATGACTAATTTACACCCAGCGTTTATAGGCTCATACGAAAGCATCTCAAACCAAAGCTGCTCAAGCTCTAGGCCAATTACTATTTTATGAATATAAAGTCTCCCAGGAAGATAAACCCACAAGCTTGTTTTTATTGTTTGATAAAAAACCTGAAAAGGAAACTATTGATTATGTCAAACAATATAAAGTTACAATTATTTATGAAAGTGGAGACTCATTTAAACATATTGATTGGGATTCTTAGGTAATTCTGAAGGAGGGATAGTTTATTAGGTATTTACAACTTCGTACCAAAGCTCACAAATCTCATCTGACAAATAACCTGCGCCTGTTTGTAAAACAGAATTAAAATACTCTAAAGTAGACAACTCTCCATCAATATATCCATTTAATAAATCATTTGATGAAAATAAAGCTAAACCTGAGTAGACTATCTCTCCGACCTTTTCATCCTTAGGTCCAGTTTGTGAAATAGCAGTAAGTATCTGTTTCACATTTCTATCACCTGGATAAGGCCTCCCTTTATAGTAATTAATTATTTCTGTACTTTTTGCAATACACCAAGCGCGTTTCTTATTTTCAAGTTTAAAAATAGTTGTAGTAGTTGTAGTGGTAACAGTTGTAGATGAAGATGTAGGAGCTATGGTTACTGTAGTTGATGAACTAGTAGATGCAATTGCTTCAGCTACCGCTTCATCAATTCTGTTTAGAACTTCTTCTTCACTAGGTCCACAAGAAATACAAAAAGTTATCAAAAAAAATACTGCTAAAAATTGTTTCATATTCTTATCTTACTAGGGGATTAGTAGGGGTATTTTGTATTTTCTTGCTTAGTGCAATTGTGATTTCTGAAAAACCCAATTGACAATTGTGGGCCTAGTTAGATTTGAACTAACGACCTCATCCTTATCAGGGATGCGCTCTAACCAGGCTGAGCTATAGGCCC
>LULO01000545.1_pt1 | contig 10933 bp, 18 predicted proteins | sample 728121 | NCBI WGS metagenome assembly LULO01 (sample SAMN03860287, study PRJNA289734) | marine metagenome | biome: seawater column; feature: ocean; material: water; isolation source: Red Sea water column Station 149 - depth 50m | place: Saudi Arabia: Red Sea | collected 2011-10-15 | depth 50 m | reverse complement strand
CTAAGAAGGTATTAAGAGAATAAAATTTCTAGCAAAATTTATACAAATTTTTTTAAAGTTGGAATAAATTTTTTGAAGATATTTTCCTTGCAATTATTCATAATTTGAGATTTTTTTTTGATCCTTAATCCGTACAATTTTGTTCCTCTAACCGCACACATAAAACTTGAAATTTACTATTCAAATGAATTAGAACATAGTTGTAGTAAAGGGGTAAGTCTTATGGCACTAAATGACACATTTACTATCCAAGAAATTAATTTGGATAAAAAAGACCTTTCATTTGATAATAAGCTCAAAAAAATTGAAGCTTATTGGAATAATGAATGTACAGAACATCCGAGTAACAACCATTGCAAGATTTTTTGTGATTAAAAACTTTAACTTTTAGGTATTCTTACGCTTGATTTTTACATAATACCCGTACTAAAGAATAATCAGATAGAAAGGAGGCCAAGCAAATGACTAATTTAGGTATAGAAATTTTATTTTGGACAATTTTAATTTCTTATCTGGGATTAAGGTTTTCTCAAACTTGGAATGGATTCAAAAAACAGTATTAATTAGGAGAATAGAAAATGAAACTACAAACTCAGTTCACGGTTCCAAAAAAAGAATTAAAAGATCTTGATTATGTTAAGAAAGTAGATTTCTTAGAAGAAACTTTAAACAAAGAATGTATAGATTATCCAAATCAAGAAGATTGCTTGGTTTGTTGCAATTAGAAATCAAAAAATAGCTGTTTTTTAAAAGTAAATAAATTTTTATTAGTATTTATAAATTTTCTAAAAGGGAGTTAGCACTATGGAATTAAGATTCTTCCCAATAAATATTTTTAGAGAGACTCCAAAAGTCACATTCTTCGATGCAGGCATAGATAGTTCTAATGGTTCTGATGTTGTGATCCATTCTGGAGAAGCTATATCTCCTCCAGATGATTTAAAAGATGAGCAATATTACGTTCACAATCATCAAATTGACCACAATTTAGTTATCACTGGAGAAAGGACATTTGTTTTAATAAATCCTTCCTGGGATGAACCTCATCATGTGATTTATTTAAATAGATCTATGGGAGCATTAGAAATTCCTATAGGAACTTATCACAGATCTATCTCAGGGAAAGAAGGTAGTATTGTTTTAAACCAACCCAAAAGAGATAAATTTTTTGATCCTGCTAAAGAATTTATCCCTCAAAAATTAGACAAAATTAATTTAATTAAGGCAAGAAAAAGTCCGCCTGTTTATTGGATTTACGAAAATAACAAAATCAAAAGAGTCTATTTTAATCCTCTAGAAAGAAAAGTTAAAACTCTTGTTTGAAATGAAAAAACATATATCCCATAGTAATAATTTAAAAAACCTGAATTTAATTATTAATTCTGATACTTATAAATTGGCTCACGAAGATATTGGTTTACTTAGCCGAAATGAAATGCGTGGAGTCAGAATGCTTCTTGAAATTACTAAACCAGATTTAATCCTTGAAGAAAATAAAATTCTTTCAACAATAATTATTTTTGGAGGCGCAAGCATTACAGAAGAATCAAATATAAAAAAGAGAATTGAAAATATAGAAGAGTTAATTAAAAAAAATCCTAAATCGATACTTCTAAAACGAAATTTAAATAGATTAGAAAATTTGCTTCTAATGAGTAATTACTATCAATCTGCAAGGGAGTTTTCTAAACTTGCTTCAATTAATAATCAAAATAAAAACTGTAATTCTCATGTGATTGTTACAGGTGGGGGGCCAGGAATTATGGAAGCTGCTAATAGAGGTGCATTTGAAGCAAATTGTAAATCTATAGGGTTAAATATCAGTCTGCCTAATGAACAAATCCCAAATGCTTTTATAACTCCCGGTCTTTGCTTTAAGTTTAATTATTTTGCATTAAGAAAGATCCATTTTGTCATGCGATCAGTAGCTGCTGTATTTTTCCCTGGAGGTTTTGGAACACTAGATGAATTATTTGAACTATTGACACTTTGTCAAACAGGAATGAAAACTAAAATCCCAATCATACTTTTTGGTAGAGATTATTGGAATAAGATAATTAACTTCGAATATCTAGCTGATCTTGGATTAATTTCAGATGAAAACTTAAATCTTTTCCAATATGCAGATACCGCACCAGAAGCATGGGAAATTATCAAATCATCAAAAATCTCAGCTTAAAGGTAAGCTAATTATTTTTAAATAACTTTTAATTACTTAATTTATAATTTGTTTTAACAGTTTTTATTATTGAATCTTGTGGTTCTTCACTTGGGAAACAATTAATAATCCTATATTTGCCTCCTTTTTTATCAGTCTCAACAACTGTAAATTCAACGTATTTACCAATTCCATCTCTTAAATCCTTAACTTCAGTATTAATTATCTCTTCTTTATCATTTTCGATAATACGAGATTTACCTCCGCAACTTAACAAAGCGTTCCCCTTAGTGAGAAAAAAATCTTTGTCATTACTGCAAGAAGATAAGAAAGATAAAGAGACTATTATTAGTATAAAATTTTTCATAATCAACTTTTTTGTACTTAACTACATTATCAATAAAGCATATTAAATATGTAGTCAAATCCCTACCAAATTAAAAATTTAATTAATAATATTTGTGAACTAAATAGAAATTATTTTAGAAAGAAATGCCCGATGCATTTAGAAAATCTTTATAAATATTTTGCCAGTGTATAATCCTTTGTTCAAGTCTATTAGGCGGACCAAGTTTAAAATTTTCGAGATAAGACTTATGAACTGATTCGACAATAACTTTATCTTCTCCAAGAAATTCTAATATACTTTTTTTCCAATTTTCTAAATCATTTTTACATAAAGAAGCAGAGGCTAATTTAATTTCAATAATACACTGACCAATATTTTTAGGAAGATAATTTATTAAAACAATCCCTTTACCAGGCCAGATTATTAGATGGGTCCATGGGAGTAATCCAAAGGTATATAGATTTCCTTCACTACTAAGAGGGGTAACAAGTACATTACAAAATTCACTGAAGAAATACCTGTAGTTTTTAATTGGACCTTGTTCTTTATGTAGGGTATCTTTATGAGCTATTGCTACATGATAATCGTCCAGTGTATTGTCATGGGCAATTTTCCAATTGCAATTTAAGGTATCAGAAAATTCAGAAAAAATACTGTAATTCATATCCCATTGATCATTACATTTTCTCCCAACAAGCTCAATTTGATCATCTATAGATATTGGTTTGTTGCTGAAATTAATCCAAATTAAAGGTCCATTTATTAAAGAGTTAACTTTTTCTAAAAAATAATCCTCTGTTTCTATTTTTGTTTCAAAATTGTACTTTAATGGCAAGGTTTTAAGTTTGCCAAAACTATCAAAAGTCCAGCCATGGTAAGGACAAAAAATATTTTTAGAAGGATTTAATTTTGTTTTTGGCAAACACAATTTTGACCCACGATGAGGGCATCTATTTTTGAAAACAGTTATTAAGTTTTTTTCTGAACAAGAGATTAATAATGATTGATTAAAGAATTTTTTTTCCAATATTTCGCCAGGTTTAATTTCTCCTATGAAAATCAATGGGTGCCAATAATTTTTTGAATAGTTTTCTAATTCAAGTTCAAAAATTTTTTGTTCGCTATAAAGCCAAGTAGGCAAAAAACTAGTTGACATTATTTATTTTTTTTGGAGGCCTCTTAAAAAATCAGATAACTCATATCTTAATTTTGCAAAATCCGAATCAAGTTTCAATTTATCTAAATCTCCTTTTTGTAGATCTACCTTAACTTCTTTTATGATTCTTCCAGGATTAGGTGCCAAAATACATATTTGCTGAGAGAGAGCTAATGCTTCTTCAATATCATGGGTTATAAGTAAAACTGTCAATGAAGTTTTTTTCCATAATTCATAGAGAAATTTCTGCATAGATTCTCTTATCTGTAAATCTAAGGCTCCAAAAGGTTCATCTAAAAGTAGAATTTTAGGGTTAGTCGCTAGAGCTCTTGCTATTGCAACCCTTTGTTGCATTCCTCCAGATAATTCTTTTGGATACTTATTTCCCGAATCCTGAAGACCTACTACTTCTAATAAATAAGATGTCCTATATTTTATTTCTTTCAACTTATAAGAATTTAAATTCATTCCAAAGGCAATATTCTCAGATGCTGTGAGCCAAGGGAAAAGACTATATTTCTGAAAAACCATTCCTCTATCCAATCCTGGTCCACTAACTATTTTTCCATCTACTTTTACGTTCCCTTTAGATGGACTCTCAAGCCCAGCAATAATCCTCAATATAGTACTTTTACCTGATCCAGAGCTCCCAACAAGAGTTTTAAATTCGCCAGAACTTATTGAAAAGCTTATTCCCTCAATTGCCTTTTTTCTATTTGAACCTTCCCCAAAATATTTTGAAATATTATTAACATCTAATTTCATTTAAACAGCCCATTTACATGTACGTCTAAGTAGCAATCTAAAACTCATATCCAAAGCAAATCCTATTAATCCAAGAACTATTAATTCTGCAAATATTTGATCTGTGCGAAAAAATCTTTGAGCCAGTTGAATCCTTTTACCTAAACCAACTTCTGCTGCAATTAACTCTGCAACAATTACTAAATTCCATGAAGTTGCAATATTAATTCTTAAAGTATCAATAATACTTGGCAATGAATATCTGGCTATTACTCTGATCAATAAATCTTTTGTATTACCTCCTAAAGTAAGCGTTGTTTCAATGAGTTCTTTGGGTACAAATTTTACTGAATCCATAACCATCAAAACATTAAAGTAAACGGTACCAATGAAAATTAATGCAATTTTTGGAGCCTCTTCAATTCCTAAATAAATAATAAGTAAAGGAGAAAAAGCAGCGGCAGGCATATACCTAAGCATCGCAATTAATGGTTCACATAACGCACAAAAAGAAGGGAAAGAACCCATTAAAATTCCTAAAGGAATTGAAAAAATTGTTGCAATTATAAAACCAGCAAATACCCTACCAGTACTTGCAAAAATATCTTCAAATAATATTCCACTTTCAGCCATATCCAAAAGAGAATAAAAGACCGCTAACGGTGATGGTAAAAACATTTCACTTACAAGTTTTAATTGACAAACTAATGTCCAAATTAAAAGGGGAAGCAAAAGTGAGGCTATTTGAAGAAATATTTTATTTAATTTTTTCGGTTCACTACCAAATGAAAAGAGGGATAAAAAATATTTATCCCTCTTGATTAATTTCGAACTAACCATTTTAATTTTGTATTAATTAACTGATGTTTTTAACGAACGAAGAGTCAAATAATTTACTCATATCTGGTTTTTCAGGAATAAATCCTACCTTTACCATAAAGTCTGCCATTTGTTTCGCTGCATAAGGCATATATTTCATACCGAACCCATCACTAAAAGCTTCTAAATTTTCTTCCAAAGAAAAGAACCTAGTTCCACCTTTATATTGTTTGTATTCGCGTGTTGGGATCCCAGCTCGCTTTGCCATGATCTTTTCAGATTTTCTTGGATTTTTTTCCATGAATTCTCTTACATCCCACCATGTTTTAACAATTTTTTGAACATCATCTGGTCTTTCAGAAATCAAATCTCCGCTTACAGCTAATAAATCAGGGATTGCACCGGGATAATCTTTTGAACTAGCAATAACTCTTGCTCCAGGCCTCTTCATTGCAGTTCCTGTAAATGGAGGGAATGCACCAACTGCATCAACTTTTCCTGCTGCGAATGCAGTTGCAGCCTGATCAGTTGGAAGTCCTTTAATAATTACATCATCTCGAGTTAATCCAACATCATTCAGAGCTAAAACAAGTAAAAAATCATCCACAACACCTTCTTCTACTGCTACTGTTTTACCTTTTAAATCAGCAACACTTTTAATTGATTTATCTGCAATTATTTGGTCATTCCCTGCAGAATTATCATTAACTAAAACAACTACTTCCCCTCCATTCTCTCCTGGCAAGAACGAAATAGTATCATTAAGAGTCTGTGAATTTCCATCAATTTTACCAGCAGCAAAAGTTTCCATGGATTGGACATATCCATCAAACCATTTCATCTGAACATTAACTCCATTTTTTTCAAACATTTTTTGATCAACAGCTATCGCCCAGGGCCACCATCCTGCCCAGTTACTGTATCCCAAAGTGATTGGATCACCTTTTGGAGCTGCAGGACTTGATAGTGTACTTAATGAAATCGCTAATATTAGAGCCAGCAAAGAGGCAACAAAAACTCTCAATTTTTTAAACATTTTTGAAAAAAAATATTACGTACTATCAATACTCAAGAAAAAGCAAATCTAAAGTTGTAATGACTGATACTTTTAAGAGATTACTCTTACTTAATCAATATTAATTATTTTTAAATTTCAGAATCTTTTTACTAATCCAATCTTGCCATAAATCGAATCCAGACTTGGTTATCGAAGAAATTTCTATCACATCTGCCTTAGGGTTAGTTGAAGCTATGTTCGATTTTAATTCGTTAATATCAAAATTCAAATGGGGTAACAAATCAACTTTAGTTATCAAAATTAAATCTGCTTCTCTAAACATTATTGGATATTTTAAAGGTTTATCCTCACCTTCGGTAATACTTAAAAGAGCAACTTTAAAATGTTCTCCAATCTCAAATTCTGCAGGACAAACTAAATTTCCTACATTTTCCACTAACAAAATATCTAGTAAATCAGGATTTATTTTTTTTTCTAATAATTTCAAACCTCCACTAACCATATTTGCATCGAGATGACATGCTCTTCCAGTTGTAATTGGTACTACTGGAATATTTAATTTTTCTAATCTTGCCGCATCAAGATTAGTGGTCATATCACCCTCTAAAACAGCACTGTGAAATTTTTTTGAAAGATCTTCTAAAGTTATTTCAAGTAATCTCGTTTTTCCTGCACCAGGACTACTCATTATGTTCAAGCAAAGCAAATTATAATTATTAAACTTGATTTTATTTTTCTCAGCTTGATGACTATTTTGATGAAGAATATTTAATTCAATTTTGTCTGAAATTGGTAAATGCATTTATATTTGAAAATACGTCTTTATTCTAGATACTAAATTTCTACTTTTCTTTAAAATCAATAGATGCGATTTTTAATTCCCTCCCACTAATAATTTCCTCTAAATTAAAATTGCAACATGGAGATTTATATCCATTCTCTTTCTTTGGAAAATATAATCTATTGCATTTAGAGCATTTCCCTTCAAAAGGTATTGTCTCAATTGTAATCTCAGAGGAATCTAACCAAGAACCCAATACTGCAGCATTAAAAGTATTAATTAATGATATTGGTTCTACGCAAGTAAATTCCCCAATCTTAAGATTAATCTTTTCAACAACTATTTTTTTTTTATTTTTTTTCTCTGCCCACTCTTCCATGGAAAGAATAAGGCATTTTGTCATATCTACTTCATGCACGAAAATCTATCTCCATTTTTGATCAACTGACATATTGCATTTATCTGAAATCCATTCTGGTTTAGATTTTCTTGGGAGCTGACCACTTACTACAAGATGTGCAATTGAATCACAAATAACTCTAGTAGCTAATAAAGCTGTCATATCGCTTACATCATATGGAGGCGAAACCTCAACAAGCTCAATTCCACATACATTAACTTTTCTGATAATGTACTCCAAAAGTTTTAATGCCTCTCGAGGTAATAAACCCCCAGGTTCAGGCCAACCAGTTCCAGGGACAAATCCAGCATCAATACAATCAATATCAAAAGAAATATATACACAGTCAGTTCCATCAGTAGCTTTTTCAATCGCAAAATCAGCGGCCTCTTTTAATCCCATTTCACAAATATCAGTAACTGTTAAAACATTTGTACTTCTTTCCCTGCAAATTTTCACTCCTTCTCTTGGTACTTGCCAACCTCCAATTCCTAATTGAACAAGATTTTTTGCAGGTGCATTTTTCATATTAGTTGCATGAAACCATGGACAGGTATGCATTCTTTCATCTAAATCTGTTTCTTGAGTATCTACATGTCTATCAAAGTGAATGATCCCTACTTTTTTATCTCCTAAGTGGCGACAAACTCCTCTAACTGTAGGAAAACCTATTGAATGATCTCCACCTAAAATAATTGGAAATGCACCACTAGCAAAAATATGAGCAACCCCCTTTGAAATTTGATCAAAACTTTTTTCATTATTAGCTGGAATTGTAAAAATATCTCCTACATCACAAATAGATATCTGCTCTCTCAGATCCACTCCCATTTCGTAATTGTAAGGAGTATAAAGAGCAGAAATTTTTCTTATTCCTTGAGGTCCGAATCTTGTCCCTGGTCTATAAGTAGTTCCAGAATCATGAGGAACACCAACGATCGCAACATCATAATTTCCCACTTCATTTACATTTTCAACATATGGAGCTTTCATGAAAGTATTGATACCTGCAAAATGGGGTAATTCTCCTCTTGAAAATGTAGATATATTTCTATCGACAATACTTTTTGCTCCTTCTAAACCATATTCCTTTGCTCGGGCAACCTCAGTTTCCCATCCTTTCAAAGGTAATTTTGATTCTTTTTCTAAAGCATCCATTCCTTCACTGGGATGCTTCCTTATAAAGTCTTGATTTTTAGATGATTCAGTAGTCACAAATTTAAAATTCTTTTTACACTTATTTCAATATTGTCAATAAAAATAAAAATGAACCATAAACTTGCTTTAAAAGATTCTCATTTAAACATTGTTAAATAACTTTTCGCAAAAATAAAATAAATTACTTTATTAAAAAAACCAGCCGGCTTAATTACAAAAGTATTTAAAATATTTAATAACGGAATAAATGATAGAAGAAATAATTAGTTAAAAAGTATTAGATATTTTATTTTTCATATTTTCAATTTTATTGATTAATTCATCTAACCATTCTGTATTATTTTGCTCTTGTCTTTTATGGCTTTGACTTTTTTGAGTACTCATAAATTTCTTATATTTAGATTATCCATTTAATATATCTTTTGAAATTACAGGAATCAATAAGCAATATTACCAAATCGGTTGATAAGACAAGCTTTAGTAGCATTTCATACAAACCTAACCAACACAAATTAACTAAGAAAATCTAAATCTCTTCAGTTAAGTATTTTCTACGATGTTTTTATTTGAAATTCTGATTTGAATTAGTAAAGGTATAGATGTTCCTATGGAAAAATCATTTCTAAATTTTATTTATTGGATCCTATTAAAGTCAGCTGAAAGTTACTACGGAGATTCATTAAAAACAGAAGTACCATATACACCTTATTTTTAGTTTTGGCGGACTTTAACTTTTAATATTAGATCTCTAGTTTGAGATCTATTAGTTTGGAATTAATTTATCAAAAAACACAATATGGGTTACTTATAGATTCACTACAAAATAATCTCTTACGTTGAATTTCTTTTACTGATTGTGAATAAATTTTAGCGGTAAGGATCGTTCCAAAATTAACTAAAACTATAATTAGAAGAAGTAGCTCAATTGCAAGGTTGGTCATAAGATTACCCTCCTTAAATTTATATAAAAACCTTATAACGGCAGAATAGGTATTGAATAGAGTTTAAATTCCTATTTTTAGCCATCGAGATTCTCTGGTAATAATCTAGGTTCACAATTTTCGACGCATTCTTCTAGAGACTTTTCAGTATTACTCTTAATTTCGCAACTACGAAGACAATCATAAAAGGCATACTTTGGATCTAATTCATTCATTTTTGAATTGTTTATTTCTAAATGTATTCATGATCAAACTCCCTTTGATTTTTTTTCAAGTTGATTAATTAATTTATCCAACCAAAGAGTGTTGTTGATCTTTTTTGTGTCTTTAAAGTATTTCGTTTTGAACGTACTCATGTAATTATCCCTCAATCAGTTGGTCCAACATAGAGGTGCTTATTGAAATTTCCTAGAGCAAAAATACTGATTGTGAATATAGTGAAATATTTAAAACTGATTAATTTATAGTTTATATTTTAGGTATTACAACTCTTGATTCTTGTGTATAACTCATACTAAATAATTTCTAAAAAGAAGGTTAATTATGACTTACGGAAATCTAATTAAAAATAAAATTCAACATGCATTTGGTGGTTTGTTTGATACGTTATCAATTGAGAGAAAACTAACTGATGCTCAAATGGAATGTATGCAATTCGGAATTTGTGATTATGCTCCAAGACAAGTTGAGGAAGTTCCCTTTTTTCATTATTAATTTGAATCCATTTTAAAGTAAGGGTAATTAGCTCCTCCTCACCCAATCAGGAGATCCACTAAACCAATCAGCAAGATCATCATTTTTGGGATCGAAATGATTTTCAGTTTCTAAACCATCAAGGCCAAGATTCTGGATAAGTCCATTTATTCCATCTGATTTTTGCTTGCCATATCTCCTCAAGCTATTAGCTTTCTTAAGCCATGTCCATATAGTTGAATTATGTTTTGCAAACTTTTCTACATAAATTCTTTCTTCCAATGCAACAGGTTCATCTAGTGAAATCCTTTTTACAATATCCTTAATTTTTAAACGAGTCTTGTTGGTTAGAAACATATTCATAAAAGAAGTTAATGTTTTATAAAAGTTTTTTTTATGAATGTCTTGTCAATCTTTATTTCAAGAAAAAGTATTTTTTAGAGGCTTTTCAAGGACAAATATATGTATTTAGCAACAGGTACATTTATTTGGTAAAAAAGACTACTTAATTTGATTTATATAACTTATACATAAACAACTCCTATATAAGTTTCTCTACTTAATTTAAGATTTAATTTATAAAATTGAATAAGGAATTTTTACATTTACAATCAATCTAAACTAAGAGGAACATAACCCTCTTTTTTTCTGACAAAAATTTTTTAATTTAATAATTAATTACCCAGACTACTCAAACAATTTCTTGAATAGAAACT
>LULO01000995.1_pt1 | contig 10939 bp, 7 predicted proteins | sample 728121 | NCBI WGS metagenome assembly LULO01 (sample SAMN03860287, study PRJNA289734) | marine metagenome | biome: seawater column; feature: ocean; material: water; isolation source: Red Sea water column Station 149 - depth 50m | place: Saudi Arabia: Red Sea | collected 2011-10-15 | depth 50 m | reverse complement strand
CCGGCTGGGTCGCCATTCTCGGCCTCGCTTTTGCGATGGGCGTCGTCAATGCGGCGATCGAGGGCAGCGACGGCACTGTGGTCGGCGTCACCTATATGACGGGCACGCTCGTCCAGATGGGGCAGAAGATCGCCAGCGCGCTTCGTGGCGAGGGCGACCGGCGGTGGCGTCATCATCTGGGGCTATGGGCGGGGCTGGCGGGCGGTGCCGTCCTGGGTGCGCGCACCGTTCTGTGGTCGGCACCGCTGGCTTACGTGCTCGCGATCGCGCTTGCCGCGGGGCTGGGCGCGCGCGCGATGTGGATGGCGAGACAGGCGCCCTAGGGTCAGGACCCATTAATTCCACGATCGAGGCGTCGAAATGGCGAAGATATCGGGTCTGCGCGGGTGCAGCGGGTAGCATCGCTACCCGCAAGGCCGCGCGGGCCTGAGATCGAAGCCATTTCGGCGTCCCTGCGGGATTTGACCGATTTTGCCCATGGCGTCGTCGAAAAGTCTCGAAATATCGACATATTCCTTCGCCTTTTCTCCTCGCCCTGAGCAAAATCGCTTCAAACCTCGATCGCGGAATCAATGGGTCCTGCCCCTAAGGCGGCGCTTGCCTTCCCCGGCCGACCGTTCCAAAAGTCGGCAATAAAGTAACACGCCAAATCGTGAGACAGGGGAGTGTGCCGCATGTCCGACAGCCTATTTCGCCGCAAGGCGATCGTTCCCGACGCGCATGAGCACAAGCTCGCGCGCACGCTCGGATGGCCGCATCTCGTCGCGCTCGGCGTTGGCGCGATCGTCGGCACCGGTATCTTGACGCTGATCGGCGTCGGCGCCGACAAGGCGGGCCCCGCGGTCATCCTTTCGTTCGTCATTGCCGGACTGATCTGCGCCTGCGCCGCGCTCGCCTATGCCGAAATGGCGACGATGATCCCCGCGTCGGGCAGCGCCTATACCTACAGCTATGTGGTGATCGGCGAACTGATCGCCTGGATCGTCGGATGGAGCCTGATCCTCGAATATTCGCTGGTCGTCAGCGCGGTCGCGGTCGGCTGGTCGGGCTATGCCGCGCCGCTGCTCCACGAATGGGCGCGGGTGCCGCAGGAATTGATGCAGGGGCCCGAACTGGGCGGGATCGTGAACCTGCCGGCGATCGCGATCATCGCGGTGGTCGCGGGAATGCTGCTCTATGGCACGCGCGAAAGTGCGACGGTCAACGCCATCCTGGTGCTGGTCAAGATCGTCGCGCTTGCGGTGTTCGTGGCGGTCGCGCTGCCCGCCTTCGACGCTGCCAATCTCGAACCCTTCAGCCCGTTCGGCTTTGCCAAGCATATGGGGCCTGACGGCGTCGAGCGTGGCGTAATGGCGGCGGCGGCGATCATCTTCTTTGCCTTTTATGGATTCGACGCAATCGCGACGGCCGCCGAGGAGGCGAAGAATCCCGACCGCGACCTCAAGATCGGGATCGTCGGGTCGATGATCGCCTGCGTCCTGATCTACATTGCCGTCGCGGTCGCGGCGGTCGGGGCCATTTCCTACAGCCGCTTTGCGAACAGCCCCGAGCCGCTGGCGCTGATCCTGCGTGAACTCGGCCAGCCGCTCGCCGCCCATTATCTGGCGATTTCTGCGGTCATTGCGTTGCCGACGGTGATCCTGGCGTTCTTCTACGGTCAAAGCCGCATCTTCTTCACCATGGCGCGCGACGGCCTGTTGCCCGCCAGCCTGGCGAAGCTGTCGGCGCGGGGGACGCCGGTGCGGATCACGATCTTCACGGCCGCAGTCGTCGCGGTGCTGGCGGGCTTCATCCCGCTCGGCGAGCTGGCGGCGCTGGCCAATGCGGGAACGCTGGCGGCCTTTACCGCGGTGTCGGTGTGCATGCTCATCATGCGCCGCCGCGCGCCCGACGCACCGCGGACGTTCCGTGCGCCAATGCCGTGGGTGGTCGGCGGCATCGCGGTGCTGGGGTGCATCTATCTTTTCTTCAGCCTGCCGGCAAAGACGCAGCTGTGGTTCCTCGCTTGGAACATCGGCGGTCTGGGCGTCTATTTTCTTTACGCGCGGAGCCGCGCCGTCGCGGGCTGAACAATAGATCCATGCTGGCATGGAATGGCGGTTGCATCGCGCCCTCAGCCCATGCAGGCTGGAATTTGTTTTGGGGCATTTGATTGGGGGAAAAGGCCGATGGCCGGATGGGGACGTGTTGCCGGTGTGGTATTGCTGATTGGCCCGGCCGGGTCGGCGTTGGCGGGCGAGCAACCGCTCTATCAGCCCGCGCCCGACTGGGCACAGGTTGCCACCCTCCCCGACGCTGCACCGGGCGGCGGGTTACAGGTGCTCGATATCGAACAGCGTGTCGATGGCGCGACGGTCTGGAACTACACCGACACCGTCATCAAGCTCAACACACCCGAAGAACTGGCGCAGAACAGCAATGTGACGGTCGGCTGGGCGCCGGACAAGGGCGATCTGATCGTCCACGAACTGTCGATCATCCGCGACGGGCAGGTGATCGACGCACTGGCGGGCGGCCAGAAGTTTACCGTATTGCGCCGCGAAGAAGCGCTCGAACAGCGCGAACTGACCGGCATCCTGTCGGCCAATCTGCCCGTCGAGGGACTGCGCGTGGGCGACATGTTGCGGCTGCGCATGTCGATCACCAACAAGGATGACGCGCTGGGCGGCCGCGCTCAGCTGGCGGTGCCGCTGGTCGCCGAACCCGCGCGCATCGGATCGGGCAGCTACCGCCTGTCCTGGCGCGCCGACGACAAGCTGCAATGGAAATCCTTCGCCAATGGCGTCACGCTGAAGCCGGTGCGCAAGGGCGCCTATTACGAGCTGCCGGTCACCCTGCCGATCGCGAAACAGGCCGAAATGCCGTCGGACGCGCCGATGCGCTTTCGCAGCCCGCCGCTGATCGAGGCATCGACCTTTTCGGGCTGGGCCGACGTGTCGAAGGTGATGGCGCCGCTGTATGCGACCGCCGGCACGATCGCGGACGACAGCCCGCTTGCAGCCGAGGTGGCGGCGATCAAGGCGGCGACGACCGACCCGCTCGAACGCGCGGCCAGGGCTTTGCAACTCGTGCAGGACAAGGTCCGCTATCTGGCGGTCGGCATGGACGGCGGCAATTATGTGCCGCAGACGCCCGCGAAGACCTGGGACGTCCGCTATGGCGACTGCAAGGCGAAAACGCTGCTGCTGCTCGCGATGCTGCGCGCGATGGATATTGACGCCGAACCGGTGCTCGCGCATGCGCAGCTCGGCGATGCGGTGGCGAGCCGCCTGCCCACCGCGCTGGCCTTCAACCACGTCATCGTCAAGGCGACCATCGGCGGCGAGCCGCTGTGGCTCGACGGAACGGGCCTCGGCGCGCGGCTCGCCGATATTCGCGATACGCCGGCCTTTGGCTATGTCCTGCCGGTGCGCGCCGAAGGGGCGGAGCTGGAGAAGATCGCGCTGCGCCGTCCGGCGCGTCCGACGATCGACCTGGCGCTCGATGCCGACGAAAGCACCAGCATAGACCTTCCGTCGGTCATCAAGGTCGACATGGTCGTGCGCGGCCAGCTCGCGAGCCTGCTTACCCTGTCGACCGCGCAGCTCGGTCCCAAGGAGCAGGAAGACATGCTGAACGGCCTGCTCCAGAATTTCGTCGGGCAGGCGCAGTTCGACAAGCTGGAAGCCAAACCCGACGCCGCGGACGGCAGCGTGACGATCACCGCGCGCGGCGTGTTCGGATCGGGGTGGGAGCGCGAAGATAATCGCAGCGAGCGCTGGCTGTCGCGTGTCGGCAATCTGATCGAATTTTCGCCCGACCGCGCGCGCGCTTCCTGGGCGAATATCCCCGTTGCGACGGGCGCGCCCGACTATGCGCATTATCGTTTGCGCGTCCGGTTGCCTGACGGCGGCCGAGACTACAAGATCGAGGGCGAAGGCGCGCTCGACGCGCGGCTCGCCGGCGTCGATGTCAAACGCAGCGTGACGATGGCCGACGGCTATGTCGTCGTCGACGAGGTGCTGGCGAGCAGCGGCGCGGAAATTGCGCCGACGGATGTCGCGGCGGAGCGCGACCGCGTTGCCACCGTCATCAGCCAGACCCCGCGACTGGTCGCGCCCGAAGATGCGCGGCGGCGCTGGAACCTGAAAGGCGCGCCATCGACGTCGCAGCTCGACGCAGTGCGGTCGATTTATGCGGTCAACGCCGCCAAGGCCGATGAGGAAAATGTGACGGCGCTGATCAGCGAAGCGTCGTTCCAGCGCGGCATCGGCGATTACAAGGCAGCCGAGCAGACGCTGACCCGCCAGATCGCGCTGCAGCCATCGGAGGACGCCTATCTGTCGCGGTCGGGGGTGCGCAAGGAATTGGGGAATATTGCGGGCGCGCTCGCCGATGCCGAAGAGGCGCGCAAGCTCGACCCCTCGTCGCTCGGCGCGATCGGTGCCGTCGCGATGCTGACCGCCGAAAAGGGCGATGTCGCCGCGGCAACGCGGATGTTCGATGATCGCATCGCGCTTGGCGGAAAATCGAAAAGCGACCTCCGGCTCGCCAAGGCGGCGATGGTCGGCGAATTCGGCGATCCCAAGGCCGCGATCGACGAGCTCGATGCGCTCGTTGCGACAAAGCCCGGGTCGCCCGACCTGCTCAACGCACGCTGCTGGGTGAAGGCGTCGCGCGAAGTTGCTGTCGACAGCGCCCTCAAGGACTGCACCTCGGCGATGGAGCTGGCGGACAGCACGGCGCATATTCTGGACAGCCGCGCGCTGGTGTGGCTGCGCCTCGGCCGCAACGACGATGCGCTGCGCGATCTCGACGCGGCGCTGCTGCAGGTGCCGTCGCTCGCATCGAGCCGCTTCCTGCGTGCGATCGTCTACCAGCGGCTGGGCCGCGCCACCGATGCCGCGGCCGATCTCGCGATTGCGCGCCAGCTGTCGCCGTCGACCGAACGCGATTATGCGCGCTTCGGGCTGAAGCCGTAACAACAGCGAAATCGATGCGGGAAATGCATCCGGGGGGCGGGGCCTGAAGGCCGCTCCGCCCCCCGTCTGCGTCGGGGGCAAGTGGGGATGTCCCGGTGGGGGCAGGGGGCATCAGGGACCAGACCGATGCCCCCCACCGCTCCATTGAGCGGAACACTCGGGAACATATCTTACTATACAAGTGCCGTGCCATTTTCGGGCCGTCGCGCAAATCGGCGGGTTGCGCTGGTTAGCGATTTCTTACCGCGCGGCAGACTTGTCAAAAATCCCGACACCGGCCGCAAAAATCCCGTTCATCGACCGTTCAGTCAATTGACTACATTTGTAGTCGCATAGATTGTCGCAGCCGAAGGGAGGGGTTCACCGTGGCGGAACGACCAAGCGAATCCGAAATGCAGGTTCTGGCCGCACTGTGGGACGACGCCCCGCAGACCGCCGCCGATCTGACCGCGCGCGTCGGCCGGGCGAACGGCTGGACGCAGGCAACGGTCAAGACTCTGCTCGCGCGGCTCGTGCAGAAAGGCGCCGTTGCGGCGGAGGCCGACGGCCGGCGTTATCTCTATCGTCCGGCGGTGGATCGCGACGCGGCGGTGGGCGACGAATCGCAGCGTTTCGTCGATCGCCTCTTCGGCGGCCGCGTCAGCCCGCTGATCGCGCATCTCGCCGACCGCGAAGCCTTGACCGACGCCGATATCGCCGAGATCGAGGCGCTGCTCCGGAAGCTCAAGTCATGAGCGGCGCGACCATCATGCAGATTTGGGGCGACACGCTCGTCACCACTGCTCTGCTCGTCCTCGCGGTGCTGCTGGTGCGCAAGCCTTTTGCACGCCAGTTCGGTCCGCGCCTGACCTACGCGCTCTGGCTCGTGCCGGCGCTGCGGCTCGTGCTGCCGCCCTTGCCCTTTGCCGATCCCGTGGCGGTCCCGGCCGCGGCGACGGTCCCGGCCGATGTCGTGCTGATCGAGGCGGCCGACGCGGCGCGGACGATCGCGACGCCCGCGGCGATACCGCAGCCGAGCTGGGGGCTGACCGACGCGCTGCCGCTTCTGTTCGCCTTGTGGACGGCGGGGGCGCTGTTGCTGATCGCGACGGCAATCGTGCGACATATGCACTTTCGGCGGCTGGTGCTGGATGCGGCGGTTGCGCTCGAACCGATCGGGTCGATCCGTCTCGTCATGAGCGGCGCCGTCGATGGTCCCGTCGCCTTTGGCCTGTTCAGCCGATATGTGGCGGTACCGCACGACTTTTTCGCCCGCTACGCCGCCGAAGAGCGCGCGCTGGCGATCGATCATGAACTTGCGCACCATCGCCACGGCGATTTGTGGGCGAACAGCGCCGCGCTGCTTCTGCTCGCCTCGCAATGGTTCAACCCGCTCGCGTGGCGCGCGATCCGGGCGTTTCGCTTCGATCAGGAGGCGGCGTGCGACGCGCGCGTGCTGACGATGGCCGACACCGCAGAACGCCGCGTGCGCACCGCCCATTATGCCGCCGCGATCGCCAAGGCAGCGGTCGGTGCGCGCCTGTCGCTCGCCGCGCCCATGGCGGTTCACGATAATCTGCAGGAGAGGCTGACCATGTTGATGCAGCAGGATATTTCGAAACAGCGGCGCTTTGCCGGCAAACTTCTCGTGGGCAGCGCGACGCTGGCCGTTCTCGGTGCGACGGCGACGCTCGTTCCAGTCCAGGACGCCGGCCTGATCGAGCCGCCCGCGCCGCCGGCACCGCCCGCCGCGCCGGATGCGCCCCCGGCTCCTCCCGCGCCGGTTCTGGACGGTCCGCACCGCATCATGATCGTCACCACCCATGGCGATGACGAAAGCGAAACCGTCACGACCTCGGCCGACGGCCCGCGGCGCGAAGTGAACCGTGTGGTCGTGCGCCAGATCGTCGATGGCGACGGCAAGGCGGAGCGCGTCGCGCTGGCACCCGGCACCGAAGCGGGTCGGCGGTTCGAGCTTCGCTTCCCGGGCAATCTGTCGCGCGACGACATTCTGGCGACGCTGAAGGAACAGGGCATTGGCGGCGCGCGCGCCGATGCCATAGCCGACAAGCTGGAAGCAAAGCGCACCGAGCGCTTCCGCACCGCGCTGGCTCCGGTGCCGCCGATGCCGCCGCTCCCGCCGATGCCTCCGATGGGCGAAGGCGCCTGGCGCTCGAAGGATGGCAAGGCGATGGCAATGGCCACCTGCAAGGACGGGCAGAAATCGGTTCGGCTGTTTTCCAGCGACGAACAGGATCAGGGCGGCCGCAACCGTATGGTGATGATGGTGTGCGGCGACGCCGGGGTGAGCAAGGCCGATCGGGTCGCAGCGCTCAAAAAGGCGCGCGACCGGCTGGCCGCCGACAGCCGCAGCGCGATGTCCGGCGAAATGCGCGCCAAGGTGATCGCCGATATGGATCGCGCCATCGCAGAAGCCGAAAAGGGCCAGTAACCGGATCAGCTTTGACGCCGGTCTTTGCTCCCCGGTTGGGATCGGCGGCAGGGGCGGGGAAAGGGAGTGCGGTTGTCCCCGCTTCCTTTCTCCGTCCCCCTTTTGCCGTTCTTTTGACTGGCGTGGGCTTTTCCTTTGGCATGGGCGATGCCACATGGGACGGGTGAGCGAAGAAAAACCTTGGCCCGACACGATCCGCGCCGGCGACTGCGAACAGCATGAGCCGCTGGTGTGCCGCGTGCTCGCGCCCAATCCGTCCCCCTATACCTTCACCGGAACCCAGACATGGATCGTTGGCGCCGGGCGCGATGTGGCGATCATCGACCCCGGCCCGACCGGATCGGGGATGAGCATCGGCGATCCGCCCGACGCGAATGGCGCGGGCCATGTCGATGCGATTTTGCGCGCCGTCGAAGGACAGCGTGTGGCGGCGATCCTCTGCACGCATACGCACCGCGACCACAGCCCGGCGGCAGCGCCGCTGAAAGAGGCGACGGGCGCGCCGATCATCGGCTGCGCACCGCTCGCGCTTTCGGACGATGGCCCGCGCGCCGATTCGGCCTTTGACCCCGATTATGCGCCCGACCGCGTGCTGACCGACGGCGAGCAGATCGCGGGCGACGGCTGGACGATCGAGGCGGTGGCGACACCGGGCCATACGTCGAACCATTTGTGCTACGCGCTTATGGAAAGCGGCGCGCTGTTCACCGGCGATCATGTCATGGCGTGGTCGACGAGCGTCGTCAGCCCGCCCGACGGCGATATGGCCGCCTATATGGCGAGCCTCGCCAAGCTGTATGACCGCGACGACCGCGTCTATTATCCGGCCCACGGCCCCGCGGTCGCAAAGCCCAAACAACTCGTCCGCGGCATGCTGGGGCATCGCAGGCAGCGCGAGCGCCAGATATTGCGGGAACTGGAAAAGGGGCCGCGCGTCGTCCCTGATATGGTGAAGCATATGTACAAGGGGCTCGACCCCCGCCTGACCGGCGCTGCGGGCCGGTCGGTGCTCGCCCATCTTCTCGACCTCGAAAGCCGCGGCCGGGTGACGCGCGACGCGGACTGCTGGCGTCTGGTGGCATGACCAGAGGATCGTTCCGCGTCCTGATCGTTGCGCTGCTGGCGCTCGCCATCTTTCTGGCATGGCGCGCGTGGGACGGGTGGCAGAAGAGCTATGATCCGCAAACCGTGGTTGCGGCGAGCCTGCAGGGGCTTCAGGAGCAGAATGTCCTCGTGCCCTTCACCGCGCGCTATGTTGCAGTGGTGACCTCGACGCAGAACCGGCTGGGGCTGGAGGCCAAGAAGACGCTGATCATGCCGGGGACGGTGCGGTACGAGGTCGATCTTGCCAAGCTGAAGCCCGCCGATCTCGACTGGGACGCGGCGACCAACACGCTGACAGTCACCTTGCCGCCGCTGCGCCTCGCGGGGCCGGAAATCGACATCGACGCGATCAGCGAATATCGTGACGGGCTGATCCTTCTGACGCTGACCGATGCCGAACAGGCGCTCGATGCCGCGAATCGCAAGGCGGGGCAGGCCGAATTGATCAAGCAGGCGCGGGGCGACACGCCGATGCGGCTCGCCGAAAATGCCGCCCGGACGGCGATCGAACAAAGCTTTGCGATGCCCCTCAAAGCCGCGGGGATCGACGCCAAGGTCACGGCGCGCTTCGGGCGCTGAGCCCCTCCGAAATTTCGGCTTTCGTCCGCGCGGGCTTCACGCTAGCTTCCGCCGCCTGTCCGGCCTGAGGGGGGTATGGCATGGCAACGACCGCAAATCGCGCGCTCGCCGGCGAGCGTTTCTGGCAGCGTATGGCAATCGGCCTCGCGCTTTTCATCTTCGTCGCATTCGCCCAGTTCGCATTTCGCGGGCTGGCCGATCCGGTAGCCGCACCGATTTGGGTGCATCTGCACGCGCTGGCGATGTTCGGCTGGCTCGGGCTGCTCGTTGTCCAGCCGCGTCTGGCGGCATCGGGCAACCGGACGCTGCACCGCCAGCTTGGCTGGACCGGCGCCGCGCTGGCGACGATCATCGTCGGGCTTGGCATCTTCACCGGCTTTGCCGCGGTGATCCTGCACCGCCAGCCGCCCTTTTTCACCGCACCTTATTTTCTCGCGCTGACCGCAATCGAAGCGATCGCTTTCGGGCTGCTTGTCTATGCTGCGATCCGCCGCCGCCGTGCCACCGACTGGCACCGGCGCCTGATGCTGGGGGCGACGATCATCGTCCTCGAACCGGCGCTTGGGCGCGTCTTGCCGCTACCGCTGATGATCGGCTGGTCAGACATTCCGATCGGCCTTGTCGAACTCGCGGTCGTCGGCCTGATCGCGTTCCATGACCGCCGCACGATCGGGCGCGTGCACCCGGCGACGATCCGGGTCGCGCTTGCGGTGGTGCTAACCCGCATTGCGGTCTACTCGCTCGCATTGGCACCGCCGGTCGAGGAGCTTGCGCGGCGCCTTGGCGGCGGCTGACCAGCCGCGGCCGGCATAAGCCGCGGCGGGCGCGTTTGCCCTCGCGCTGACGGCGGTGTAGGGAGCGCCCGACAAGCACCGACAAGGAACCGCCATGACTGCTCCCGTCCGCGAAAATCTCTCCGGCCTCGACCTGCGCGCCGAGATCGATCGTCTGCGCAAGGAGCGCAATGCGGTGATTCTGGCGCATTATTACCAGAAGCCCGAAATTCAGGATCTTGCCGATTTCGTCGGCGATTCGCTCGAGCTTTCGCGCAAGGCGGCCGAGACCGATGCCGATGTCATCGCCTTTTGCGGGGTCAAGTTCATGGCCGAGACGGCGAAGATTCTCAGCCCCGAAAAGATCGTGATCCTGCCCGATCTCGACGCCGGGTGCAGCCTGGAGGACAGCTGCCCGCCCGAACAATTCGCGCGGTTCCGCGCCGCCCATCCCGACCATATCGCGCTGACCTACATCAACTGCTCGGCGGCGGTGAAGGCGCTCAGCGACGTTATCGTGACCTCGTCGAGCGCCGAGACGATCATCAGCCAGATCCCGCCCGAACAGAAGATCATTTTCGGCCCCGACCGCCACCTCGGCGGCTATCTGAACCGCAAGTTCGGGCGCGACATGCTGCTCTGGCCCGGCGTGTGCATCGTCCACGAAGCCTTCAGCGAAACCGAGCTGCTGAAGCTGAAGGCGCAGCATCCGGACGCGCCGGTCGCGGCGCACCCCGAATGTCCGCCCTATATCGTCGATCATGCCGATTATGTCGGATCGACCAGCGGCATCCTGCAATTCGCCAAGACCTTCGACGGCGATACGCTGATCGTCGCGACCGAACCGCATATCATCCACCAGATGCAGCTCGCGCTGCCCGGGAAGAATTTCATCGGTGCGCCGGGTGCGGACGGCAACTGCAACTGCAACATCTGCCCCTATATGGCGCTCAACACGATGGAAAAGCTCTACATCGCGCTGCGCGACCTGAAGCCGCAGATCGAACTCGACGAGGACCTGCGCCTTGCCGCGCGCAAGAGCCTCGACCGGATGCTCGAAATGGCGTCGGGAACCGTCGGCAAGGGCGATC
>LULO01001278.1_pt1 | contig 10945 bp, 17 predicted proteins | sample 728121 | NCBI WGS metagenome assembly LULO01 (sample SAMN03860287, study PRJNA289734) | marine metagenome | biome: seawater column; feature: ocean; material: water; isolation source: Red Sea water column Station 149 - depth 50m | place: Saudi Arabia: Red Sea | collected 2011-10-15 | depth 50 m | reverse complement strand
TTTGAAAGTTTAGTAACATTACAAATGACGCAAACAAAGCAACACCCTCATTGAATACAGATTTTGCAAGTGCAAGTGCTAGACCTCTGTGATTTGTTACATCTGACTTCTGCATGTATTCAATTTTATTTGCCATCTCTTTATATTCTAAAAATGCATGATACTCACTATCTGGTAATCCAAGTGTATCATTTAATAACGCATATGCTCTTTGATGCACACCTTCACGACATGCAAAAGAACCTAACATATTTCTAACTTCGTTGTTTTTAAATTTAGGAATAAATTGGTCATAATAATTTTGACCGACTGCAACATCTGATTGAGTAAATAATCTGAGTATGTTTGTAATATAATCTTTTTCTATATTACTAACTTTATTCATTTTCCAATCTGTAACATCCTCTGATAAATCAACTTCATCTTCAATCCAATGTGCCTTTTCATGTCTTACTGTTAAATCAACAGCCCATGGATAATAAAATGGCTTGTATGTTTCTGAAAGTTTAGTAAGAGAACCACCTCTGTTTTTTAAAATCGTTTCTTGTTTTTTAAGTAACTCTGCATATCCACCGATACGATTACCATCTATAAAAATTTGTGGAACTGTGTTTATCTGTGGAAGTTTTAATCCTAATTGTTCTTGACTGTGATTTATTCTTTGAAAGAATGATAACCTTTCTTCTTCATTATCTAAATTGTGCTCTATAATATCTATGTTAAATTCTTTGAACCATTGTTTTGCTTGAACGCAAAATGGGCAATCGGTCTTTGTATATACCTGTACATCCATTGGAATCTCCTAACCTTGACAAGCCTCACAGTCTTCTTCTGTGTCTTTGACTTCTGAGTAATCTTTTAATTTGTTTAACTTAACTTTTTCAGAAACATTTTCAGCTCTATGAGATGTTTCTGTCCTTAAATAATATAATCCTTTACACTCCTCTCGCCACGCTAAGAAGTGTACATCATGTAGATATTTTCTTGAAGCACCTGCTGGAAAGAATACATTTAATGATTGGCCTTGACATAAGTATTGTTGTCTATCACCACCTTGTTTTATTATTTCTCTCTGGTCTATCTCTATTGCAGTTTTAAAAACTTCTTTGATACTATCATTTATAAAATCTAAATGCTGAACCGAACCACCATTAGTAATAATTGATGTCCATACCTCTGGTATGTCCATATTTAGTTTTTGTAATTCTTCTTTTAAATATTTGTTTTGTATTAAATGTGACCCTGCTCTTGTTCTGTGTGTATATGCATTGGCCTTATGTGGTTCTATTGATGGTGAACAACCTGTAATCATAGAACTGTTTGCATTTGGAGCAATGGCAAGTAGATGTGAGTTTCTTCTACCTGAACCTTTCATGTCTGGGCACTCACCTTTTTCTTTTTGATATAAAGAATGTAAACCCATCGCACCTAATCCTAATGACCTTTCTTGTTGTGCAGAATATCTTGCACGACTAATGTAGTCTGGTGCATTGTCTATAAAAAATTGTAATACATTATCTAAAAATGTAATTAAATCTTTTACAACATCTGTATCTCTCCAATCATCATACAATTCTAAATTCAAAGATGATAGACAACAAACTGCCGTTCTATCTTCACTTGTTGGTAAATGTATTTCGTTACATAAATTTGAACCATGAATTTTTAATCCTTTTCTTTTCATTGGTTTTGGTAAATAACGATTTGCAGTATCAATAAAATTGATGTAAGGTTCACCTGTTCTAAATCTAGTTTCTAAAATAGTTTCCCATATTTTTCTTGCACTATGTTTCTCTCTAACTGTTTCATCATTTGGGTCTAGTAAACTCCATTCTTCATCATCTTCAACTGCAGTCATAAAATCATCTGTTACATTGACTGCGTGATGCATGTTAAGACATTTTCTACCTACATCCCCTGTAGGAATACGAACAGTTAGAAACTCTAGAATATCGGGGTGTGAGACATCCATATAGGCGGCATATGAACCCTTTCTAGTCTTTCCTTGTCGGTAGGCAGTCATATCAGCATCAACTGTATGTAGAAAAGGAATCGGGCCTGGAGCTATGTCTGATACTGAACGAACATCTGACCAATGTCCACCAACACCACCACCTTTAACAGATAACCATCTTAACTCAGAAGTGTGGTCAATCAGACCTTCAAGTGTGTCTGGCACATAGGATAGAAAACATGAGATAGGAAGTGCCTTGACTTTCTCATTTGGTTTTGGTGCATTTGATAACACAGGTGAGGCAAACATAAACCATTTGTTTGAAGCATAATTATAGATTCTTTGTGCAAGTTTCATATCACCATAACAATATGCTCTGGCCGCACGGGCAAAAGCCATCTGTGGTGAATCTTCTCCCTCTTTACAATAATAATCTTTTAATAATTTTTCTGCTTGTTCTGATAGTAGTTTATCTTTATCCGTGTCTATATTGATTCCTAGATAAGTTTTTTTCATTTTTTAATTCTACCTTTTTCCAAAATACAAATTGTGTTTTGGCCTTGATGCCTGAATACACATTTTCGTTTATAATTTTTTGTATCTCTGATTTACTTTTACCAGAGAGTATCATCTCATTTATATCTTTTTCTTTTACATACTCAGGCCACAATACAACCGAGTAACCATCATTTATAAATCTTTCTATCTGTTTTACGATTTCTTTATTGCGAGGTTCATTATCAGGTATCAGAACAGCATTATCTTTTTTACTAATTCTTAAATCTGATTGAGCAGTTGCAATACAGTTATCTAAAAACAAACTATCAATCGGGCCTTCAACAACATAAACTTTTTTATCCCAGTTTACTTTATTAAGACCATAAATCTTATCTCTATCTGAATCAAGAACGATGGTTATATATTTTGGATTTTCTTTTCCAAATGCTCTTCCTTGAAAAGCAAACATCTTATCTCTTTCATCAAAAAATGGTATCACTAATCTTGGATGGTCACCATCAAGACTAGGAAACTTATTTGGTACTAAAGTATTAACCCATTCAAAAAATTTTGGAGCAAGAAATAGTTCATGATGAGAATGACTTGGTATTTGTCTGTTCTCTAAAAATTTCTTTACAGGGTGATGATGCTCCAATGTTGAAACTTTGATAAGAGACTTTAATGGTGAATCTCCTAACAAGAATCTTGGTTTACGAAACTGAGTTATGTCAGGTTCTACTTCTTTTTTCTTGTACCGTTCAAGTATATATTCATTGTAAATTTTTGAATCTACCTGTTTCAAAAAGTTCTTGAAACTTGCCCCAACTCCACAATTATGACATTTATATATCATGGAATTTTCTTTACGAAACATGAATCCTCTTGCTTTTGTTTGAGACTTTTTAGAATCACCACAGTAGGGACAACGAAAATTATACAGTCCGTCATTCTTTTTCTTGAATAATTTTAACTGAGATGAGACTAAAAGTAGATACTTCTGGTCAATATAATACATGATGCCATATTAACAGGTCAAGACAAGGAATGTCAAGGGTTTACATTACATATCGCATGTATGCATTTATCACGAATCCGACTACGATTGAACCCCCAATAATCAGATATTTCCACCTTTCTAGGACACCAACTCTATTAGTGACATCCTCTCTTAATCTTCTAATTTCACTTTCAAATTCATAGTGTTGTTTTCTCATCAACTCTGTGATTTCTTTTTGACTTGTTGTGATTCTAGAATGTAATTCTTTTACATCATTTGCAAAAGTTTGTGCATCACGAATTTGAACTTCTTCTTGTTGAGATATTTTTTCTTCATGAACTGCTAACATACGATTGATACAATTAGATACATCTGTTATCTTTGTGATAGCAGTATCTAAACGACCATGAATTTCTTTCATGTCCGAAACTTCTTTTTTCAGAAGTTCTACATCTAACTCTATGTCTGTTACAGCCATTTAGAGTATTCTCCTTTTTATGTTTCTTATTTCCTGTTCTAATTTATCAATTTTTTTTACAATTTTTGGATATCTTTTACGCCAAGCATTTTCATCTTGTTTGAACCAAGTCCAACCCCACCTTTCAACTAAAAAATCTAACATGGCATCAAACTTAGAATACATCCATAATCCCATTCTTGTATCTTTGAAGTATGCCAGAAATGCAGCACCAAGTAATGCTCCAGCAATACCTGTGTAAATCCATAGACGGTCATCCGCCATTCTCTCAATTATTTCCCACATACTTAACCTCGTGGTGCAGAACTATTAATGGCCCAACGACCAAACATTCTGACTGCATAGTAAGCAGATTTAATTTTCCATTTAGATACAGGTGGTTCTGCTGATTCCATACCTTCTAAAAATATGTCATCTGCTATTTTTCTGTATATCTCTCTCTCTTTTTTAGATTCTATAATTCCTTTTTTAAATGCACCATTTATTTTTTCATACATGATATCATGAATTACTGCCGCACGAGCAACATCAAAAGGTGCTATGAATGACCAACAAATTCTAGGAACTGATGCCAAGTCTGTAATGTATCCTTTTGGAACTGTAATTGTACTTGTTGTTTTTGTGACTTGAATTCCACACTCTACTAATAAATCTCTTTGTTCTCTAGTAAGAGTTTCTGATTTAAATTTAAGTGAAGAAATTAATGACCAGTTTCTAGGTGGTCTAAACTCTGCGTCTAAAAATCCATTGAAAGAACCCATTATTTTTTATCCTGTTTCGTTTCTTTATCATTATTTATAACATCTGATTCGTAATAATCTTTGTACTCATCTATCATGATATTTAACTTCATCATGTGGGCTCTAATCTGTGCAAAGTTTTTTGCAAGTAACTGAAAGTCTTTATCACTCAATCCAAAAATAACAGGGTCTATACCTTCTTCTTCCATTCTTTTAAATACTTCATCAGCATTTTCAGATGTGATAATAATCCATTTTAATTTTTCTAATTTTCTAATCTCTGGTTTTTCTAATCCTAAAGGTTGTCTCTCTACTTCCATAGTAAAGATATCTAACTTCTTGATTGAACTACAACCAGAAAGTGACAAAACACCAGCAATTAATATTACACTAATAAGGTTCATAGTTTGGATTAGCTATTGACGGACATTCTGTATTGATTTCACTTTTCTTTGTTGCAAGTAATTCTTTCTCTGTTAGAGGTGAACCACCAGCAATCTCAACACACCTTGTTGCCCTCTCACTACCTTTGTTAATTAATTTTTCTACAAGTTTTGGTTTTTCTTTTGCAATTTTACCAAAGTCTCTTGCACCCTTGTTAAATCTTTTGTCTAATGCATCAATATCTTTTTGTAAATTATTGACAAGAGTATTCATCTTCTTGTTTGCCTCAAGAATTTTATTGAAGTCTTGTTTTTGTTTTTCAATCACTTGTTTTTGTGATTCTATAGATTGTTCTAGTAGAACTTGATTTGCCTTTAAAATGGCATTGTCAGAGCGAAGTTTCATGACATATATCCCAGCACCAGAGATACCAAGAAATACAACTGCCATAATTATCACTCTAACACTACCAAACATAATTTTTTAACCTTTTTTAAATATTAAATATACACCATAAATGATAGCAGCATATGCCACTAAGTTTAATATAGGACTACCAAATAAAATTAATACTCCTAAACCAATAAACATTCCACCAGACCAAGATGATAACTCGCCTAGTTTTTCTTTTATTGTATCTACTATTACGCCAAACATATATTGACCTCCTTTATCGTTTAATTATTACTTTACCTGCACGACCTGGTTCTAACTCAACCTTTTGTCCTACAAATTTAGCAATGCTTTGTAAAGTGGTCGTTTTACCACTTTGAAGTTCTTTCATAATTTTACTTTTTATATCACCTAATACAAAATCCGTGGCAGTACCTTTATCTGATTTAAATGTACTCTTTTCAGTTTTCATATTCTCTTTGCCTCCTTTAAATTTTTTTTGTGCTCTCAAATTCAAGTCAGCATGTGGAACATATGAGTTAATACCAGGCCCTGTACTAGTCCTGTGCATTGCATATGAATCCATGTAATCTTCTGTGAACATTCTGAAAGTTTTCATAATTGAATCCTATCTAAAAACAGCATCTACTGTTCTTAAAAATTGTGATTTTGTTCCTTTATTAATTATAAATTCTAATTTCTTTTTAGTATCAGGTTTCATTTTTTTGTTGTCTAATGTTTGAACCATGGCACTGGCAGTATAACCATCTACTTTCATTTGACCATCTTTAAGTTTTATAGGTTTAGCTTGTTTTCTTTTAACGATATCTCTAAGTATTGCAACATTATCTTCTACAATAAATTCCTCTCTAGAAAAATCACTAAATTTTTCTTTTAGTCCTTTTGTAAATTTATTAGATTTTGAATTTTTTAGTTTTAGTCTTCTCTCTCTTTGTGCTTGTAATCTTTGTGCGTGTAGTTTATAGGCCTTTGTTCTTCCGTCTAATCTGTTCATTGGTTTATCTCCACCTATAAGAACATTTGTTTTCTTTTTCTTTTTCTTTCTGACTACAACTGTTGATGAATCATCACCTGTTCCAGCAATTGCAGGGCCTGTGTGTACTGTTGGAGCATCCTCATCCCAATTTTTTATTCCCATTTGTTTTCTGAGGGCTCTTAATTGTGCTGGTGTTCTTGATTTCATCTGTCTATATCCACCAACAGCACCTGATTTAGAATCTGCTTTACTTTTTAATAAATTTACTCTAAAGCTTCCACCCAACTTACCAATGACTTTTTCTATACTTTTATCTTTCTTAGCAAGTTTTTTTACTTCTGCTGAACTGATATCCACAAGTAAGATTCAATTTTTTTCCATTTAGCTGTCATTATTCTTCTTCCTTTATATCATCTAACGATACAAATATTTTTTCATTTGATGCAATATGTATTACAGGAAATATGTCTACACCTAATATTGTATCTACAGGTGCCTGGTCTTCAAAAGTCATGACCAAATCTCCTGCTGATGCAGCAATTTCTTCATCTTCTTTATTTAGTATATCATTAACTAGCACATAGTTTCCTTTTGGTAATACTTCTCCAAATCCTACAACTTCCTCTGATATCTCATTATCAAACTCTATATTATTTTCTCTAAGATATTTCATAAATTCTTTTTCAAATACATCTGGGTCATCAACAGATTCTTTAAATGTGTCTTTTAGTAAAAATAGTGCTGCAGCATATGTACCAACTTTTGTTCTAAGACCTGGTACTTTATTGAATAATTTTTTGATATTGAAGACTAGTTTGTGTAATATTGTGTAGGCATTTTTTTGTTCTGCAGTAGCAATTTCTACTGCTGGTTTTGTGGACTTAGGTTTTAATATTCTGTGTCCTTTCTTATCTATAATTCCTAACTTATAGGCTGGTGTTTTCTCAAATGGTGTCGTAAGTAATTTGAGAAATCTATATGTTACAAATAAATCTATTGCTCTACCCATTATATTTTTCCTAGTATTTCTAAAACTTTTATGTCTGGTTGTATATCTTCTAACTCACCTTGTTTAATAGTATTTAGGAAGATTAGAAATGATTTAAGAGCAGGCCAATATGTGGGTTGAATCTTATATAGAAGTAATGTGGTTGCGGCCTCTGGACTAAACACATTATTTAAGACAATCAGATGATTTAATAGAAGTCTTTCTTTTAACACACCCGTGTCATAATATCTTCTAAGTAATCTTTTAATATACTTAAATCTTTTTAAATCATCCTCAAACTCTTTCTCACCTTCGCATTGTGGGTTGTCGTAATTTTTTATTGCGTACATGATAACATTTTGAGGTGTTATCTTTTCATACATTTTAAATTACTCAATCTTTGCGAATAGTTTACAAGAGCTATTATTTGGCATCATTTCATATCTTAGTTTAAGTGATAATCCACCCTCTACTATATGAGATATACCGTCATCATTTGTTACTTCATCTGGTGCCTCATTTCCTGTTTTTCCAAATCTTCCACCAAATCTAGTTAATGGTAATTCAAAAGAACCACTTGAGCCTTCCATTGCTGGAACTTTACCAAATGTTAAATGTATTTTTGAGAGAGAATATCTTAATTTTTCTATAGCATGTTCTGGTAACAAATACTCCATATTAGAAATGGCACCAATGATTGCATTGATTCTTTTTAGGTTTGCAGGGTTACCTACATCTGTTCCTAAAGTATCTGTAACTTCTCCAGCCAAGTTATTTGGATTCTCACCAACAGGTCCTGTTGGAAATCCTGTATCCTCGTTCAAAAAGTTTTTAAATGATTTCATAATTCTTTTCCATTTTTAATTAAAAATCTGGGGGGGATAATCCCCCCCAAATCCATGTGCACTGTTATGGTGCGGTAAGTTACTGAGTATTAGTCAGTAGCTGTTACCTCACAAACACCTGTATCAGCAGCAGCAGCGTGAGATGCTAAGCATACCCATTTTGTTCCTGTCCACATAAGTGTTAGTGTGTCACCAACAGTAGCGAAGTCAGCATCAACCCAACCTAGTGGGTCAGCAGGTGTCATCTCAGATGTACCACCAGCTGTATCGTGAACGATAATTTTGATTTGACCAACAACTGTACCATCAGCCAGTGATGTAGCAGCATTAGTTCCTGTTGTTTCAAGGAATGTAATAGCTGTTGCAACTGAGATAGCGGTTTGAGTAGCAGAAGAAATATCTTCTGTTGAGTTACTGAAACCGATAAATGAAGGTAGGTTGTTTACAAAGTTTGTAACTGATACTTTCTTGTTAATAGGTGTACCTGTAGGGTCATCTACTACATGAAGTAAATCAGCTCCCGCAACTCCTGTACTTAAATCAGTCAGTGCGGTTATCTTCTTATCTGCCATTTGGCTTCTCCTGTTGTGAGACCGAAGTCTCGTTTATATAAACCCCATATGTATTAGGGGAATGTTACTGATAGCATTTAACTATCATCACTAGAACCAGATGACTGGTCTTCATCATTATGTAATTCTTTTACTAAAGTTACGCACTGTGACTTTGCTCCTTGTAAGGCATTCATAGTCGCCAATGCGTTTACTTTATCCTTTTCTAGTTTGACTAACAGTTCATTAACTTTCTGTATGTCTTCATCTAGAACTTTAATTTTATCTTCTAAATTCTGTAAATCAATTTCAGCCATAATATACTCCAAATTTTTAATTATTTATAACAGTTTATGTAGTGGTTACACCATTAAATACTAATGCAGACCCTGTTGAAGAACCTGTTTGTGTATAACATGCAACATTACCTGTTCTATCTTCAACAAGAACATTATCGTTAGCATTTGTAGATGAACCATCTGTTCCGTTAAGAATAAGTTTGTCTGAACCAGTTTCTTGTGTTCCATTTTCAAGTAACATTACTACTTCTGAATCATCACCTGTTTTAGTTTCAGAACGAACATCAGTTGCAGAATCAACACCTTCTAATGTGATGTCAATTTGTTCTAATAATAAACCATCATCAGCATTTGAAGATGAACCATCTGTTCCATTTAATATGATTCTGTCATTTGAATCAGATGAACCATCTGAACTGTTCAATCTAAATGTACGAATATCATGTCCGTCATTATCAAGAGCAGCAGCTGTACCATTAAAATTAACCATTGTGTTTGACCAACCAATAAATCCAGCAGCAGCTGATTGTAATCTACCTACAAATGATAGTTGGTTAGTACCAGAACCAGATGAGTATTGAGCAGCGATTGTGTTATCAGACGCCATATCAGTTGCACCTAGTCTATCTAATAATAGATACATTTTGTTTGTGATTGTTTGGTTAGATGTTGCAGCAGCAGATGTTACTGTGATTTCTTCATCAAAAGTTAAAGTAACTGTAAAGTCAGATGCATCAGCATACTCTCCAGCTGTAAAGTCTATACTTAAAATATTTGCGTTTCCAAAAACATTAGATAAGTTACTAATACAAACTATTATTTCTGGGTCTGCAGCCGTATTGTCATTACCTGAAGCAGCTAAACCAGATTTTAGAGCCCATCCACCAGGTTGTGCAATACAGTGCTCTCTAGCACCAGAGCTACCTGCGGCATTAGAATCTTCTGGTAACCACTTTGGTCTACCTTCGGCAGTTGTTGATTTTCCCCATAGTGCCATTGTTATCTCCTAAAAAATATATTTTTCATTGTAAATCTTTATTACTTGTATTTATAATTATTTATACCCTAAATTTGTGAGTTCTTTAAGTGTCTTATTGACATCTGTATGATGTATTCCTACACCCCCCTTATTTTCCCATTCTTTGATGTTTTTGATATAATCATCTATCAGAACAGAAAACTGTCCATTATGGGTGGCGTAGCGTTGTTTCTGAGACCGTAAAACGACTATTGTTCGTGACTTAGGAATCCTAGTATTCTTCTGAATCCACTTAATTTTCCCAGGCTTAGAACGACTATCTCTTTCAGAATATGCCGACAAAATGTAGGGGTCATATTTCTGAATTCTTTGAAGTAGTTTCCTGGCACCAGGCATAAACTGTAGATTTTCCCAAAATCCTTTAGTTCCAGCTATCTTTTCCCAACGAGTATTTCTATCTGATTTTTGAAAGTCTGAACCTAATATTTGTTTCGCACCTGTCAAGAACGCACAGAGAACTTGGTCCATGTCACAATAAAGTCTAGGTAAAGGTTCTTCGTTTACCTGTAAAAGTTCTGTCAAGTTTTTCATTCATTTTACTTCTGGTTCAATTTCAACTTTAGTAGGTTTTTTTCCTGTTGCAGTTTTATCAGAATCTACTTCTTCTTTCTTACCTTTCTTACCTTTTTCTTTATATCCACTTGCAAATGCAGCCTTTCTTTGTGCATCACTTGCGAAACCTTCATTTTTTTCAAAAGGATTTTTACCTTCATTCATTTTCCAAATATCAGCAAGAATACTTCTCATTGATTTTCCTTTCTGAATGTTTGCCTCTCTAATTT
>LULO01000574.1_pt2 | contig 11026 bp, 8 predicted proteins | sample 728121 | NCBI WGS metagenome assembly LULO01 (sample SAMN03860287, study PRJNA289734) | marine metagenome | biome: seawater column; feature: ocean; material: water; isolation source: Red Sea water column Station 149 - depth 50m | place: Saudi Arabia: Red Sea | collected 2011-10-15 | depth 50 m | reverse complement strand
GTTGAATATTGTTCGAGATTCAAAACCTTGTTTGTTAGTTGATCTAGTGATGAAAGTTTCATTGAAAGGTGACGTAGGCGCATAGGGTGCGATGGGATATCTCCAATGAATTAATCCCCCATAAGCAATAATCAAGTACTCTCAATTAAAGGGATATGTGATTATGTCGGAGTATTTGACTTATGTATTGATTTTAGTATCCATAGTACTCATATTTCTATTGATTTACGTGTTAAGAATACTTATAGTCATTAGAGAAGAATCCCAGAGAATTACTGAACAAACTAATCAAATACAGACACTGGGATTACTAAATGAGAAAGCCATTGATAAAATAGATTCGGATGTAAATAAACTCGATTTAGATTTAAAACCTGAAGTGATTACTGACGGAATCTCTAGAAGCAGTGGGGCGCTTAAAGGAGCAATGGCGGTTTCTTTGAAAGAATTGAAAATTCAAGAAGGTATTGAAGAGATTAAGGCTAGATCCAAAACTATGGAAGATGTCGAAAAGGATTTGAGAATGGAAGTAAGAAAAATACAGAGGATTTTTGATGATAAACAAGAAGGTTCTAAATGGGGCGAGATGTTATTGGAAGAAAGTCTGAAAGATGCTTTTGGCGGAAAGGTGAATATGAGAAAAAAAATTCCTAAATTAAATGCTATACCAGATGCTTATATTCAATTACATACAAAAGAAATTCTGTGTATTGATTCTAAGTTCCCTATGAAATCCTATTTGGAAGTAATCCAAGATACAGGGGATTCGGATAGTATAAAGAAAAATGCAAATTTTAATTCGGCAATAAAGGGACATATAGACAAAGTTGCCAGTAGTTATGTTAGGCCTCAAGAAGGTACGACTAAATTTGCATACATGTACATTCCTTCTGAAGGGATATTTCAGAGAATAAATAAGGAAAATCAAGATTTAATTCATTATGCTTCAGGAAAGGGAGTGATAATTTGCTCACCAAATTCTATTTTAGCATACATGCACCTTCATTATTTGACAGATAATGCACATAAAATTGGTGATCGGACTGATGAATTACAGAAAAAAATTGCTGGATTGAGAAAAAACTACAATGAGTTAAGTGAAACCTGGAATAAATTATCAACTCATATCAACAATTCATATAATAATCGTTCAAAAATGCAAGATGTAATACAATCCCTAGAACGTTCGGTTGAATACATAGAAAATAGTGAAGCTGAATACTAGTGGCTACATCGCAGAAATATGATTGACTGGGAGGCTGAAGACTATCATCCAGTAGTGGATTTACCAGAAAAATATACAGTTTTGGATTTGAGTGAGGGTGTTTGGAAAAGTCCCAATACAATGTACAGTATTGGAAAGTATGATGAATTTAGACCTGGACTATATAATTCGGAGATTTTCAAAGGAGTTAGGAATTTACATGTTGGAATTGATATTGGAGGGCCTGTAGGGACTCCTTGTATGGCTTTTATGGAAGGAGAAATTTCTCACTTTGGAAAACATAAAATTGGTAAAGATTTTTTGTGGGCTCTGTATGGTCACCTTGATTCTCAATCAATAAAAAATAAATCCATAGGACAAAAAATTTCCAGTGGAGATATTCTAGGTCATTTTGGTGATAAAAATGAGAATGGAGGGTGGGAGCCCCACTTACATTTTCAATTATCCATAATTGAACCTCAAACGCATGACTTGCCTGGAGTAGTTGCTTTGGAATTTAGAGAACAGGCATTGATTGACTATCCCGATCCCAGATTTATATTGGGAGATATCTATTAATTTGAGTTAAGAAATTTCTTTAAATCAATAATTGATTTCATTTCCGATGGATTTTTATTCATTAGCAAAGCCAAAGCAATTGAAGCCCAATCAGTAATTATTGAAGCGTATAATAAATTTTCGAGAAGTGAATTTCCTTCACATTCGATAAGCCATTTAGTTGAGTTATCTAGTTCGTTTGATAGCCATTCTATTCTTGATTTTATTAGAGAATTCGAGAATTGTGAAGTGAAAATTAGTAGTGCATGTTTTTCATTTGGTTCAAGTGACCAAGCTACAATTTCGTTGTGATTCATTTCCGGAATTTCTGTTTGACGAGCAAATCTGCCAGAATTCTCATTTAATTGGCATGCAAATCTATATGCAGCTGGAGACAATAAGTTTGGAGAAATAATTCCTATTTCTTTATCTATTAGAGTCTTAGCCAATGCGACCGCTGAACTTTCTGCATTTAAGATGTCATTTTTCTTAGATATTATTTCTAACCTATTTGAAATTTCTGAAAGATATTTCTTATCGGGAGAGGGAAGAAGTCCTAATTTCCAGCAAATTGCCAATTGGGTACCAAAGATATGGCCAAAGGCTGATCTTGGCATTTGTCCGGATGGTATTTTTATTGATATAGAATCATTATGTGATTCGATAATTTCTCTTAGTTGGCCCCCTGATGAAATACCAATTACGGTACCTCCCGATGAAAGCGCATCTCGAACTCCTGCTAGGGTTTCTTCAGTATTGCCTGAGTAAGAAGTGGCTATTACTAACCAATCAGGGCCCCACCAACTTGGTAAATTATAATCCCTCCAACTGATGAATGGAAGACCGCCAGAATCATCTGATAATGCCTTCAGATACATTCCACCTGCCCCAGAACCACCCATCCCTAGACAGATGACTCCGCTCCAATCGATATCGATATCCAAATCTATTTTGGATTCTAGTGCAGAAGAAAAATCGCTTACAAATTTTCTAGTGAATCCTGCCATATCTTGTAAGTCTAGCTTTTCTGCTAATTCTGAAAGATTTGTATCCAACATCATTTATTCCCCGGATTAATTGGTAATGCTAGCCACTCACCCTCTATGAATCCAATGCGCAGGGATTTTTGTTTTCCATCATCACCATATGGAAGAGCGACTGTTTGTATTGTATAATCTAATGGATCCATAAACTCAGCAGCAGAACTATCCCTAGATAAGATGTCGACTTCTTTTTGTTCCTTAAATGAGCATATTAGATTGCAGGACTCCATATCTCTCCAAGTAACACCGGATTTCTCAAACCTATTAATTCGTCTGATAATTGGACCCTCTTTCTGCCAACTATCTAGCAACCAGTTTTCTTTTCTAAACCTTACAACATCACCTATCGTGTATGCTGGCTTTCTGTAACTAAGTGTTAGCCGCGTAACATCTATTCCATCATTTACGCCAACTATTGTGGAGCTTTCTTTCACAGTTCCACCAAATTTCTTAACTAAATTTCGGCCCCATATTCTAGCTAAAGACTTGGATCCTAATTGTAAATCCCAACCGCCGGTTACTGGCCCCTCTTTAGTAACAAAATACATCGGATTTGGATCATCTGATTCCATTATTTTATCTAGTGTCTTCCTTAAATCGGCTAATTCATCGGAGTCTAATTTTCTTCCTGCGGATCTAAGTTGTACAGTAGCCTCAAAATAAGAACCAGCTCTTCTTGCACAAGAATTACATACTGCATTGCTAGTTTGTAATAATGAATCATGAATATTACTAAATTCTAGACCTTCTATGGTTCCAGAAGTATTTACATTAATTCTGTGAGTTCTTTCATCTATAATATTGAATGAATAGTCTACTTCTGATTTTACACACCTCTCATCGAATAATAGATTTTCTTTTATACGCAATTCTACAACTTCTTCGTCTGTTAAGCTAGACCATCGACCTTTCAATTCAAAAGAATTACACTTCGCGCATCTGTTTTGCTGAATCCTATCAGGGAACTTAGAAAGTTCTGTCCTCTTACGAAAACACTGTTCACAGAATCTATCAGAAGATAGTGGAGAAGAGTTTCCGCAAATTATACAGAATGCTCCACCAGACATGTTATCGTTTCCTTCTAGAAGGGGCTTCATTAGAATGTTGGGGAATCGGGATATTATTCATCGTCTTCCTTTATCAATAATTTAGATGTTTTTTCTGTAGAATCTATGGCTTTTGAAAATCTGGATAATAATCTGAAGCTGTATAATGAAATTATTATCGCTATGATTATGTAAGTTGTATATGCTTCGTTTATTCCAGTCATATTATCACCTTAATCGAATTTAAGCTGTTCATTTTGTAATTCAGATTCTAGAGAAATTACAGAATAAGAGACTATTGATAATCCAACAAATAGTATAATGAAAGAAACTGTTCCAATCATCATTAATTGTAGAATTTCAAATGAAAGTCCTGATTCTTCCGTATTTTGTGGTATAATTATTCCTGGATGTCTATTCTGATACCAAGTCGTCGCAATCAAAGTAATCGGAACTAAAACAAATCCGAATAGGCCTATAGCAGATAATGTATCTCGGGTATCAATTCCATCTGGTTGTGATTCTCTTGCTAGAACTAGAAAAAGTGAAACAGTAGTTAGAAGCGCAAATGTATTGAGCCTCAAATCACTCCAATCCCAAGGAACTCCCCATTCAGCTGAAGCCCAAATTGTCCCACTGATAATTGCTGCAAGACCAAATATTAGAGCTAGTTCTGATCCTACTACTACGAGCTTCCACCCCCATTCTTTCCTTTTTGAATACCAGCTTATTGCTCCAATAAATAAAAAGATATAGGATAGTATTGATACCCAAGCTATAGGAACATGCCAATATAAGATTCGGTATGCCTCTGGAGCTGTCCAAGATCCTGTTACAGTAGGTGCCCAAAATAGGCCTAAAAGTGCTGTTAAGAAAATGAATAATAATCCAATGATAATTAGTATCTTTCCGATGCTATTAGTATCGGCCATGTGTGATGGCCTGAATATTCGTTCATGAAGTCTTGTAATCAATATTCAGGAATGAAAATGGCAGCTGCCCATATCATTGCCGAAGTCATACTGGCAATTAAGCAAGTAACCACGGGATTATGTAATTCTAATTCTAATGTCATTCCATTGGTCATAATTGTAGATAATGCATCTGTAAGTTCGAGGAATGGCCAAGCCAATGTAACTAGTAATAGAGAAGAAGTGGTAGCATTGGCCCTTCTTAAATCTGAAACTAACAAATGTAGCCCAGTTGCGGCTACAGCCACATCTAGCATAACTAAGGCGGGAAGCCATAGCCATACTACAACTTCTGGAGAAATTTGGGAATTAGAAGTATCTACAAGTATAAACCAAGATAAATAAGTTAGAGGTATAGGCAGTAGTAGCGATGCTCCGCAGATTGAGTTTACAACCCTAGATATAGGCCCTACCATTGTATTCCACCATTTACCCGAGCCATCCTCATTTAACCTAGAAGCTATTGCTGGAGAAGAAATACAAGTAATGAATGATGGTGTGAGAATTAAGGCTGCAAGTAAATCATTGTTATCTGCATTTAGTTCTAGCTTACCTACTAATGCATAAGCCAGTAATAGTGCGACAATGGCTGGAGTGGCTTTTCCGACTGTATCGATGGGGTTTCTAAATTCCATTCTGAATGCCCATTTTATTAGCTCGGTGGTTAATTCCTGATTTTTGTTAATTATGGATTCTGGAATTTCACAAGAATTTCCGATATTTTTACCTTTTTCTTCTAGAAGAGTCCCATTATTTATCTCTAATACTCTACTAGCGCAATTAATAATATCTTTATCGTGAGTGGATACAAGAATAGTATTATTTTGGTTAACTAGAGTTATAAGCCAATTAATTAGTAAATTCTTAGACTTTGTATCTAATCCTTCTGATGGTTCATCCAATATTGCTATTCTTTCTACATCGCTAAGAGCAACTGGAGCCAACCCACATAAGACGGATAATCTTCTCTTTAATCCACCTGATAGTTGGGAAATTCTACTATTTGCACGGTGATTTAGATTCCAATTAGCTAATAATTCGGAAATTACTTCTTCGTTGGCATCCAAACCTGAAACTGATAAAGCAGTTTGTAATCTTTCACTTACTGTCTCTTCTCCACACATCCCAGAATCTTGTAGAGTAAGGCCCATTGGAGGAGGTGGATTTCTGCGACCTTCAGAATCTCTGATTAATTTGAATACATCTGATTCGGTTGCCCAATGAATAGTGCCTTGCTTTAGAGTAGTAATTCCGCATAGAGATTCTATTAGTGTAGATTTACCAGAACCATTCTCCCCTACCAAAGCTACTACTTCTCCTTTCGTTAGAGATAACGATAAATTATCGAATACTTTCATGTTCCCTCTGTGGACTTCTAAATTAGAAGCTTTGAGTACGCAATCTCCGGCCACAACATTCCGAGTAAGTCATTGCGTTTGAGTATTAATACTGCGAAGTTCCAATTAATACCATTACTTCGAACAACTAATGGTGTCGCCGATAATAGATGATGATAGGTTATGGCAATTCTTGGAAATTCAAGATTATTTATGGATTGTTATTGTTTTGGTGTGTGCAATTTTACCATTTATCTCGGCAATAAGAAATAAAACTAGTATCTCATTGGGAGTTGTTCTATCTTTACTATTGGTTAGTTTCATTCAGTATGCTTTATCTCTATTCACTGGAGAAATATTTAGTTTTAATCCAATTGATATTTTTTCTTTAATTCCCGCACTTTCTTTGGAGCCCAGTCATTTCCATCGATTGGTCACTTCAGGATGGATACACGCAGATTGGATTCATGTATTAGGAAATATATTGGTTATTGCTTTGGTGGGCGTTCCACTGGAACAAAGATTGGGTGCAAAAAGATGGATTTTAGTTTACATATTAGGTATGCTAGGTGGAAATATAGCTTGGATTGGGACTCATCCAGATTCTTGGACCCCAGCAGTTGGAGCTAGTGGAGCTGCGTTTGGACTTTTGGGAGCATATATGGCTTGCTGGCCTGAAGATAAGATTGAATTTCCTTTATTATTCCTTATCAGAGCATGGCCAGTATGGCTTATCGCATTGGTCCGTATAGGTCTAGAGGTTTATCAGATGTTTGCCATTCAATATGGAGATTCTGGAGAAACCAATATTGCTCATCTGGCGCATTTTGGTGGTTTTTTGGTCGCATATATTGTTGCTAGACCGATTGCAAAAGGTGGACCTAGCCCTCTTGATGAGAAATTTGAATCATCGCAAATAGATATCTCTACCAGAGAGGGAATAAAGTCTAGAATGGGGAGTTTAGATAATGATCCATGGAGTTCAGCTAATTCTCCTCTTGAGGAAAATGGTAGAAGGATTTTGAAGCGTTTGAGAGAAGAAGGTGATGAAATCGAAACTAGGAGAGCTTGGCTGGAAGAGTTAGCGGAAAATACAATTTGCCCTTATTGTGGTGGAGAAGTCTTGACTAAAGTAGAAAATCGAGTATGTTTTCTGACATGTGGACAGTCTGAAAGGCACTTCAAGTGGCCATAATTGATGTATTAATAACTCTACAAATGGTTGGAATTAATTACAATATGTTGTTGGGATGGATGAAAGTTATGCGGAGAAGGCGCCCTCAGTTAGTAGCGATTCTAGTTGGAATTTCGATATTTTTTCTCGACATTTCAATGGGAGTGAGTGCTAATGTGGTACAAACAAATCATAACTATAAAGAAGAATTTTCACAAATAGAGGATGGTAAAGTCATGACTTTTTGTGATGATTTAAGATGTATTTCTAAAACTCATACTTCCACAAACTCGAAATCTCTGGGCTCTAGCGAAGCTGTATTAGAATATGGATGGTGGGAAAAGTTTTGGTCCGACATAGACGGAAATGGAATAGATGATAGGTTGGAATTGATAATTAAAGGAGATCGTGAATCTGTATCCAAAACATCCATTGTCGCTCAAGATGGAAGATTGACCGTAGCAATTATCATTCATTATTCTTGGCACCCTGGGCAAATTGATGAGTCCAATTTAATTGAGATTATTTCAAAACATGGATGGGAAAAGGAAGGATCTTGGTTTATGAGGATGGACCATCTAGATGCAATAGTCTTAGATCATGTTCCCGTTAGTTCTCTTTTGGAAATTTGGCAGCTGGAAGGAGTGGTACTAATTGAAGAGCAAAATGTAATAATTCCATATTTAGATAAAGCTACTAAGGCGTCAAAGGTTAGAACTTCAGAAATTTATTCTGAAACATTAAGCTCTCTTGGATATGATGGTTCGGGTATCGTAATCGCTGTATTGGATACTGGAGTAGATAACGAGCATTTCTCACTTGATGATTTTTCAGATGATAATAATGATAATACTAAGGATCCAAACGAGCTTAATGATCCAAAGTGGGTAGCTGGTTGTGATGCAACAGGTATTGGACAGAGCGGATGTGAAGAAGAAGACCCAGATGACGGAGATGGTCATGGAACACATGTAGCAGGAATCGCACTAGGGACAGGAGATAGAGATCGTGTGAATGTTGGATATGCACCTGGATCCTACTTGGTAGATGTGAAAGTTATGGAAGACTTTGGTGGTGGAAATTCACAATCGATTCTGGCTGGATTGCAATGGGTAATTAATAATCATGAGACTGATTGGGGTAATAACGAAACTAGTGCAGGAATAGAAATTGTTTCGATGTCTTTTGGTAGGCAAACAAGTACTCCGGGTGCAGATGGTTCGGATAATGGGACTACAGCTGAAGGATTACTTGTAAATCAGGCGTCTGAGGGTGGATTAGTGTGTGTTGCAGCTATTGGTAATGATGGAGAAAACTATGTTAACTCAGTGGGGGCTGCAGATACGGCAATAACTATCGGATGGTTAGATGATAAGAATTCTATCGATAGAGAGGATGATTCGATTTCATCAAATTCTAATTATGGACCTAGAGAGGATGATGGCGATGGAGATAGTTTCGATGAGTTAAAGCCTTGGGTTGTAGCTCCTGGTTCTGCAATAAATTCAGCATCACATGCTGCTTCTACCAGTATTCTTCCGGGATCTGAAAATAGTAGGGCGTCTGATGATTACAAGGAACTTTCTGGTTCTAGTATGTCCACTCCTGCAGTTTCTGGAATGATAGCAATAATGATGGAAATTGGAGAATCCAAGAGAATGGATTTTATGGAAGATGGCAAGGGGATTTGGAGAAGTGAAGTTATCAAGGAATACTTGATGGAAAACTCGGAGTCCAGAGGTAGTTCCACAGAGACTTATGAAGGCGAGAGTTGGAATGATAGATATGGATTCGGAATAATTGATGGGGCATTGATTGCTAGTGGTATGTTAGGATCTGGATCGGTCGATAACAATTCGACTGGTGGACCAACTAACCCTACAAGTGGGCAGTGGTTAGATATTGTAAGTCCCGCAAAAAATTCATGGGTAGTTCAGGGTAGTTCTTACAATATTTTAGGCGATGTAAATAAGAATGGTAGAGATAATGGTACCATAGAAGAAATATTAGTAAAAATAGAATATGAATATAGGCCAGATCCACAAGAGCCGATATCTAAAGCTATTCTAGTAGATTGGCACAATCCTGTAGGAATTGAAAATTGGTCTACCCCTCTTGAAATTCCTTATTTTCCTGATGATTATGATGATTTAGCATTGACTGTTAAAGCTGTAGCAAAAAATGAATTGGGTACATGGAGTGATGAAACGACTATGGAATATTTAGTTGGGACAGTTAATATCACAATGAATTCTCCAAGTGGACAAAATGAATTAATTGGGGAAATTGAAGTTTCTGGAGAATTTGAAACTGTAAAGGGTGCTACAATTCAGTGGAGATTAGATACTGAAGACTGGGAAGATATGGCAGTATACGGAGGAAATGGGCAATCTAGTGGAGATTGGTCTTTCAATTGGGATTCAACTTCTGTAAAAGATGATGAGTATAGAATCTCAGTTAGATTAGTGAGCGGAGTAGGTGTGGTTTCAGAGGAAATAAGAAGACAGGTCATTGTAGATAATAATCCACCAATTCCAGATTTAATTTTCAGTAGTAGTTCTATTACAGTAGAAGAGTTTGGAGTTTCTATAACGGAAGCTTATGTTAATACATTTCTTGAAGTTAGGGCTAAAATAAGAAATAATGGAGATGTATTAGCGAATGATGTTGGGGTGATTCTAGAAGAAAATGGTTTCAGGAGAGATGAGTTTTTAATTCCAGTTATGAATACTGGAGATTACATAGATGTTGTGCTTTACTGGAATCCAACAGAGTCCGGTACCAGAAATTTGGAGATAATAATAGATCCAATCAATTCTATCGAGGAGGGAGATGAAGAAAATAATAAATTATCAGCTAGCTTTCCTATTTTACCTAGGCCAAATGGTGTAGATTTAGCAATTAGAGATGGTGCAATTGACACTAGTCCTGTAATTCCTCGTCCTCAAGAGCAGGCATTAATTGAAGTTAGAATAGATAATCTTGGAGATACTGATGCATATGGAATTGAAGTGTCATTGGAGAAGATTATAGACATAGATAATTCAGAACTAATTGGTACATCTAATGCAGCATTTGTATTGGGTGGATCTTTCTCTACAATATCGTTTCTTTGGATTCCTGAACAGTATGGGGCATTCGAACTAGTTGCTAAAGTATGGATTAATAATACTGAAGATTTAGAATTGGCTAACAATGAATTTTCGAAGACCATTTTAGTTGGAGGAATTACTCTGACTGGGCCTAGGGAAATAAATTTCGATAATAGCGAAGAGCCTGTTAGAGTAATCAATGCTGAAAATGATGAAGGAGGGTTAGTTATTACGCATAAAGAGGGTAATTTATACTTGTATAAGCTTACTCCATCTAAATCGTTGATTCGTTGCCCTAATGTTATGGAAGAAAGATGGACAGGAGATCTAGCTGTAATGGATGGAGAAGATGGTTTATCGCATTTAGTTTGGACAAGAAGGTACCTAGATAGTTTTGGTTTCTTAAAGCAGACTGTGAGTTACTCAACGATTGATTATACTTGCAATATTGCACCTATACAGGATTTAGTTGATGGTATATCATTATCAGATGGAAAATATTGGGGCCTAGATATCGATGTATTTGATTCGGAGATAATTATAGCTGGCTATCATCTAAAGTTGGGCAAAGGAGTGAATAATGATGCCACTGATATTTTTA
>LULO01003627.1_pt1 | contig 11056 bp, 10 predicted proteins | sample 728121 | NCBI WGS metagenome assembly LULO01 (sample SAMN03860287, study PRJNA289734) | marine metagenome | biome: seawater column; feature: ocean; material: water; isolation source: Red Sea water column Station 149 - depth 50m | place: Saudi Arabia: Red Sea | collected 2011-10-15 | depth 50 m | reverse complement strand
GCAAACTCCTCTGGATACATTCTAACTAGTCTAGCAAAGTTTGCCTGTCTAATAGTGCTTGGTAAGTTTACATCTGTTAAATTTTTAAGAACTCTGATTGAAACAGGGTTAGTTAAAATTTTACCACCATAGTTTACCAAAAATGCTGCAACACTAGCCATCATAGGACCAATGCCTATGATACCAGCAGCTTCTGCACCACCTTTACCTATAGCAGTGGATGGTAGTAAAGATCTTGCTGCACCTCTAGTTCCTGCCATTGTTGCACGACGCATCATGAACTTAGCACCACTAGGCACACCGTTTTCAAATAACTTTTCTAATACTTTTGTTAGATCATCAAGTTCTTCTAGTGTTGGTAATCTTCTACCCTCTGTTCTTATAAAACCTTCAGGAACTTCTTCCCCTAGTATATCTTTTAATCCTTTGCCTACACCAGTTTCAAATACTTCATCATCAAACTCTTTGTAGATACCTGTTGCAGGATCAAATATTTTTAGTTTGTTTGTTGTTGGTCCAGGCAATGCTTCTTTCATTAACCTGTTCAAAGATCCTGTTGTGCCAATACCAAGTGCATCTCTAAAAGATGCTGCATCAAAAAACTGTACGCCTTCTTTATCTTTAATTGCTTTGTCAAAAGAATCTCTAATGTATAATCCTAGACCATTGACATAACCACGATCTCCTACAATTCTTTTTAATGCTTGTATCTCTGCTTTACTATTAGGATTACCAGCTCTGGCTGACTTAATGACCACATCCCAAAGACTGTGTGAACCACGTGTTGTGCTTTCGTTTAATACAACACCAAATCCTCTTTTCATTACCTCACCACCAGCTGCTGCTTTACCAACATTAGTTCCGTACAATAATAAACCTGATGACACAAATTTATCATATGCATCAAAAGCTTTTGCTACATCTGGATAACCCATTCTTTCTATTGATGCTACATCGTTCTCCCATGCTTTCATCAATCTTGATATGTCATCTGCGTAAGATGTTTCTGCTAGTGTTTTATCTTTCAATGGTTTTAACAAATCATCTAGTTGTTCACGTAAACCTTTCATTTGATACACATCACGTAAGCTAAATTGTCTACCCTCACCAACAGGTTTTAATATTTGATTTTCTAAAAACGTAATTAATTTTTGTCTTACTTGTGACGGTATTATATTTCCTTGCGGATCTAACTGCAGTTTTTGTTGATACTCACGTAGTGTTTGTTTTGCAACGTTTACTAAATTTTCATCAGAAAAACCTTTACCCATACCTTCTGCTGATTTTACAAAATCATCTTCTAGTTTTTTTGCATGTGCAACAAAGCCACGATAACCTTTTGATGCTAAGAAAGAAAAATCATCTATCATTTCATCCAGGTGTGCATACGGTGCAAACGCACCAATCATTTTTCTCATTACACCATCAATGTAAAAGTCACTTTGTTTTGCCATGTTGTTTTTTATACTGATACCAAATATAGGTGCAGGTGATAGCATTGATGCTACCTTACCACCCAAAGGTCCACCTACACTTGTACGTGCAACCATTGTGCCACCTATCTCTGTTGCTTCAGGAAACCATTCGTTAGTTCCAGGCTTTATTGGATCACGAGGACCAAGCCAGTTAAATGCTTTTGAGTTAGATAAACGGAACAAGAAGTTACCAAGACCAAGTGGCATGTTGTATGACAGTTGTTCTTTTGGTTGTTTCAATCCTCTTGTAGCTAGTGTATCAAGCTCTGTTTGTGATGGCATCCATCTTTCTAATATTCTTTGTTCACCTTCTAATATTTCTTGACCAGTGACAATACCAGGTGCTTTACTTGGCTTTTGTCTAAACATACCAAAAGGATATGCTCCAACAGTTTTTCTCAAACCGTAGTATGCTGGTCTTAATGCAAAGAAACCTGATGTAAGTGCTGCATCCCATATCGCTGCACTAGTTGCATTTTTTAATCTATCCATTTGTCCTGGTCTAAAGAAACCTGATGTAAGTGCTGCATCCCATATCGCTGCACTAGTTGCATTTTTTAATCTATCCATTTGTCCTGGTCTGTTGATACCCTCTGATCCAAATGTCAATGCATCAGGCACGATTGATGCTAACGCTGCATCTACAAGACTTGCTTGTTGATTAGGGTCACGCATGTAACCTTTCGCTTTACCTGCTCTGTCCATGATGTCTAACATACCTTCGTAACCATAATCTGCTACACCCACAGCTGTGGCACCTCCAAGAACTGCACCTACAGATCTTGCAAACCAGTTGCCTTTTGATTTAGCAAAAGATTTTGCTGCACCTTTTAAAAATTTATCTCTTACAAGTTTTTCACCCTTTACAGATCCTGCTATACCACCACCAATATACATACTAGCTTCTACTGCAGGATAAGGATTAGGATTGTTTGTAAATAATCCTATACCATCACGCATGTCTTGTACTTCAGGTGTCAATACAACGTAATCATTTTCTGGTGTTAAACCTTCGTTTGACAACAAATCATTTGTTGCTTGCACTGCAAGATCTAAAAACTTACTATCACCTGTTTTTAAATATTTATCTCTTGCTGCATAAGATATTTCTAATATGTCATCTCTTACACGGTCTCTTCTTTCACGGTAATTTTTTGCATTTTGTAATTCCATTTTTCTAAGTTCTATGTCTGACTTAGATTGTAGAATCCAGTTATCTTTTCCGTATCTCCACCCTGTGTTACCAAATGGTATGTTCCAAGCAGAACCAAGAACTGCCATAGGCACATCAGTAACTTTTTTAATTGCTTTTCTGCCTTCTATAATTTTTTGACGCTGTTCTGTTTGTGGTAAACCTTCTGCTGTTCTTTCACCTGTAAACCCTTTCTCTGCAGTGTATGCATTCTTGTGTTCAAAGAAAGGTCTTACTGTTTCGTTAAAAGCTTGTACTGAATCTTTAGTTGCCATTACTCAAATTGCTCCAAATAACTGTTTTTAATTTCTTCACTGCTTTGTTTGTTTTCTTCGTGATCAGCGTTTAATCCACCTTTTATAGATTGTGCGTATGCACCATATAATTCCGCACCAAATATATCATGTTTAAAGAAGTTTGATTTATCATTGTGTCTTAGTGAATAGTAAGAGTTAGAAAATTTATCTAAACCTTTTATTTTGAAATCATCAGGTGCGTACGTCAAACCAAACTGTTGTGATTTATCATAATCACTTGTAAGACCTGCACCCTCAAATGCGCCTTGCATATTTTTGTGTAGCTGGTTGAATATGAACACATAGTTTTCAATAACTTGATTTGGATCAGTGGCCTCTGTGCCCCCAAAGCCTGTCATCCTTGTTTCTGAAAATGATCTACGTAAAACGTCTGCTAACATACGACCTGTTGGCTGTCTGTCTCTTGCTAATGCAAGACCAAGCGTTGTTTCAAATGTCATCAAGGCAGAACGATTAGGGTTTTCTATGATTAATCGCATGTCATCCCAAGTTACAAGCTGTGCTGGTGTGCCAGGATCTATCATTGTTTTACCATCTTCAGAATATTTAGCACCTTCGTTTTGACCATACTTGTTTCCTACGTCGACAAAAACACCTATTCTTTGGCCACCACCTACGTCAATGTAAGTCGTAGCTTTTTCCGGTACCGTGTTTGCTTCTGCAAAATCTAATACGCCTTGTTCAAATTGTTTTAAATCACCACTGCTGCTTACAGCTGTGCTCATTAATTGGTTAAGTAAAGATACTTTAGGGCCTATAAATCTACCAATCTCTCCAATTGCACCTGCAACCACATCTTTTTGATCTATCAATATAGGCATGATGTAATCAGCCATGGTATCAAGTGTACGTTTTAGATACTTACCATATTTTAATTGATCAGCTTTTGCTGCATCTGTTTGGAAAGTAGCAGATCCCCCACCATAACCAGCAACGTTCATACCTTCTTTTGATGCTGACGTATCTACAAATGTAAATCTGTCGTAACCAAGCTCACTGTTTATGTTCATGAAGTTTTGTATCTCAGGGCTCTTACGATAATATGTTTGCACTCTTCTTGATCCTGTTTTTATAGGATCACCATTTGGTCCATACATCAACTCACCGTTGTCATTTGTTTTGTATATGTTTTCATACACGACAGTGAAAGGTCCACTTCTGTCTTGCATTTTATCTAGCTCTGACATGTATAAGTTAAGAGCTGCTGCCCCTATCTCTCTTTCTTCTTTGCCTTTTTCTACACCCATTTGAAATAATGTGGGTGCAACTTGCATTCCTGCTTGACCTACAATATCCATAAAACCTTTTAGACCTGGGTCCATTGACTTACCAGACATGAGTGCTGATCCTAGTTGCATTAATAGTGCAGTTGATTGCATTCTTTGTGCTTCATCACCATCACCCATCATTTGTCTAATGACATCTTTGTATCCTTCTATTCTTGTAGGACTATCATTGTCTATTAATCCTGCATATGCGTTTGTATTGTCTACAACTGCTTTTGTATTTGCTTCACCGTTGTCTGCTTGATCGCCAGTGGCGTTCATTTCTTCTTGTATCTCTATGTCATCGGATACTTTTTCCTGATCTTCACTGATAAATAATTCATCCTCTTTTGGTAGAGGCACTTGTATGTCTTCTGTCTTTGTATCTGGTTCATTGTCAGGTGTAGTTGCTTTCTGGTAGTGCACCGTAAGCCAAGAAAGGCGAGCCTAGTGCAACACCTTGTTTAAATCTACCTTGATTACCAGCTGCTGCATCCATATAGTTTTGTGCGTATGGTTTTGCACCTTGGTATGCTTTACTAGCTTGTTCTTGTGCATAGTACGCAGCTCTAGATGCTCTGTTAAGTATTGGCTTGAATAAAGGTCTAAGGAAAGGGTTCATTTATTACCCTTTTAAATTTTGATAGCCCTGATATGCTGCGAGGCCTGATATACCAGCACCAACAGTCTGTGCCAATGGATTACTACCTGGTGCAGTACCCATTGATATAGCCATGGCTCCAGATGGTATGTTACCTTGATAAATATCAGAAGTAAATCCTAGTCTTTGATATGGTTCATAAATCTGTTGCAACCCTTGCTGATAATCCGCATCTAACAATTGCTGTTGACGTTGCTGTTGTACAGATCCAGCAGACATTAACGAACCAATGTCTGTCAATGCTTGTTGCTGTTGTTGACCACCAAGACCAGCCACCTGTTGAGCTGCTGCTCCGTATCTCCCCATTTGATTGTCAAATCTTTGTTGCGCCATCTGTTGCGCTTGTCCGTAATTTTGTGCTCTTAATTGTCCAAGAGCTAATGCTTCTTGTGCATCTAATTCTGCTCTTTGTATTCCTTCTCTTTCAGTTCCAAATGCAGACCCTGCACCAGCTGCTGCTTTGTTTCTTGCTTGTTCAAACTGTCTTCTTACACCTGCAGCAACCTCGTCTTCAAAAGGATTCATAAAATCTTGGTAAGACATAGGATCGTACTCTTGTGTAGCTAAACCTGTTAATGCTAATGATTGATCTATGAAAGGTTGAAACCCACCTATACCTTGATCAGCTAATGAAAAAGCTCTGTCTTGCATAGGATCAAACGCTGCAACACCTTGTGTAGGTATATCAACTTGACCCTCACGCATTCTTTGTTCACGTGTGAGATCAGAGAATAAAGTACCCTCATCATATCTGCCGTCAGTTCCTGTATATTTGTATTCACCATAACCTTCTTCACCAGGTTTTGCCTGTGGATCAACGGCTTCAAATGGGCTCATGCCAAACATTGTGTATTGTTTAGCGGCCTCCATTAAGCCTAGCTTGGCTGCTTCTATCTGTGGTGCATCACGTTGATACGTTGTTTGAAACTGCGTATTTTGTGGGCTATCACCTGAACCAAAACTCATACAAATCTTCTCCTATATGCGTTCGCAAAATGTTCCATACCTAATCGTTTTGCCATCGCATCAAATTTTTTTATTGCTACATCGGAAAGGCGTGGCTCAAAGATTACTTCTCTTACTCCTCTCATCTTTGCCCAATCCATAAATTTTTTCATCATAAATATTCCTGCCATCCCGTTTCTATGCTTAGGATCTACATATAACTCTAGCTCCTTCGCAAATGTTTCGTAGCTGTAAGAATATTCCATTATTCTACCAGCCATAAATCCAATTCTTTTGTTACCTTTTTCAATTAGGATCGCAAAATAATTTGGATCTGTTATTGCAACATCAAAGTATCGTTTTGCTTTGACATCGTTGTACTCTACCTCACTCCAGTCAGACTCTTTGTGGTGTTCCTTGCTAGCAGCAATTGCCCACTCATAATTCTTGTAATTGTGTTGCACCAACGGTTCCTGCAACACCAGCTGCAACACCAGTTTTAAAACCTGGTTTCTTTGCTGCTTTTGTTTGTGTTAATTTTTTTGTTTTAGGCAGTGGTTTTTGTTTAAATCTTTCAGGATTTAATTTCATACCACTAGCTGTTTTTACGTATCTAGGTGTTGATTTTTTTATACCACTTGGTTTTTTCTTAACAAGTGATTTTAATATTTTACCTTTTGCCATTATCTTTCTCCCATCTTTTCTGATTCAGGATCTAATTTATTCATCATTTTATACATCCTTTTTGCTCCTTCCATACGGCTACCATTGCCGAAGTTTTCTACTGCCTTTGCCGTCATGACAAATTCACCGTCAGATAGTTTTGCATCAATCATATCGTCTTTTGGACCACCTGGGCCACTGACGTCGCCTCCCATTTCCATGTCCAATGATGCTATTCCTCCAGTATTCATGAAAGCACCTTGGTAGAATGGATTATCCATTTCGCCACCAATTAAACTTTCATCGACACCATATAAAAATGCTAATTCTTTTCTTCTTCTACGTTTAGCAGCTTCAAATTCTTCTTCAGGTGTGTCACGTCCTGCGTATAATCCTGCTGCTTGTGATACAGCTGTAGGTAAAAAGTTTGTTTCAAATCTACCTGTTGGCATGCCAGCTTCATCTAATACTGGTTTGCTAAATATATCAGCTGTTGGCATCTCAAGTGCTGTGCCTGGCACTTCTTTCGAGAAAATAAATTGATCTGCTGCACTAGTTGCATTTGGATTTAATGTTCTAGTAAATCCTGGCATAGCATCAGCTTGATTACCCACGTATTGATCTAACGAAGATGGACCCATCATCGCTGCTTGTGGTGTTCTGCCAAATAAAATATCTTGTGCTGTTACAGTTGGTGCTGTGTAAGGCACTGTTGTTGGTGCCATAACTGTTGTTGGTGTTTGAGACGGCATGAAGAAACCTTGATCAACATCAACTTGATCAAAAGGTATATTTTTCATAACTGATTGTGGTCTTAATACCTCTTGTGTTGCGGTTCCTGCATTTGCAGCGTTAAATGCTTTTGCGGCATTTGCTGCGCTTAAATATGAAAATGGTATTGATGTTAAACCTGCAGCCATTGCTGCTTGAGCTGGTCTTCTTGATCCACTAAGTGCTGCTGTACCATAACCAAGTGCTGTTTGTTTTAACGCATTGGCCATGAGTGGTGACATATTTTTAAATAAACCAAACTTACCACCTAGAGCACCAAATGCTGGTCCTGCTGCAGCTGTAAGAGCCATCGGTAGTGCCATTTGCACTAACGGGTTCTTCATTAATTTACTTAAAAATCCCATACTATTCTAATAAACTAGCTATCCCACCACGGTTCATATAATCGTTTGGATCTAATCCTTGTTCTATCATTTTTATTATTGTTCTATAATCCGATGGATCTATTGTTGCTGCCGCTGGCATCATAAAATCTCTAAATCTTTCTCCTCTTGGCATTTGATCTGGAAAAGGTTGTTGTCTAAAAGGACCCATGCCTGGAGGTGGCATTGGCATCGGCATTGGTCTAGGAGGTAAACCAAAATCAGGAGCTGGCATCGGCATCGGCATCGGACGTCTTGGTCCTGGATTAGGCATCGGCGTTGGCATCGGCATTGGTGCTGGTCTGCCTGGCATTGGTTGCATTCTATCAAGAACACTTGCCAAACGTGGCATCTCCATTCTAAATGTAGGTTCATTCATACCCACTGGTCCTGTGCCTTGTCCTGGCACACTTCTTTTTTTCATTATATCTCTATCTATAGCCATTACGAACTGCCTCCAAATATGTCGGGCAACTTGTTAACTTTAATTGCCACGTCGCGTTTAATGTCTTCTTTTTTTGTGCTGGTTGCAGGGTTATTTACATCGTCTTCTGCTTCTTTTTCATCAGCATAGACTTTCCCTGTAGTTGCGTGCTTAATGACAGTAGTAGTTTCTACGTCAATCTTAGGAATTGACTTTCCTGCAATCACGGTAATGTTGTCTTTTATAGCCATTTTTTCTCCATTATGCAATAATTAACTTATCTCTAACACACTAAGAACAACATGTAAATCATTAGCATTTTCTGCCTGTATTTTAATTATCTCAGATTCTTTTGCTACCAAAGGTGCAAGTGAACTAGAAAATTATAAATTTGTATTTGATAAAACTGCTTTATAATTTGTATATACGTTTGCCATTACGATAAAAACCAAGTTATAGCTTCAGACTCATCTCTAAGCGGTTCTGAAGTATAAGTATTATTTAGTGCAAAAACTAATTGTTCTAACGTTTGAACCATCTGTGCCATTTGTGATTGATCATACTCTTCTCTTGCCTGTGGTATTATAGGTATTGTTATTTTAGTCATTACCCACCTCTCATGCCATCTGGTTTACCATCAAATCTAAGTGTGCCGTAACGCCATTTGTCATCAACAGCATCACTAGATACACGAAGTGCAAGTTGTCTGCCTCTTATGCGTGTATCTTTTTTTGTTGTGCTTGTTGTTACAGTAAAAGGTCCATGTGTTTTTTGTGAAGCTGATGGATATGGTCTTGACTTCACTGTTATATCTACCTCGCCAACTTGATTTTTAAAATCAGGTATAAATCTAGATACAGACAAAAACTGATCGCCGTCACCTACATCAATATCACCTGATTCTACGTGACAGTTCATTGCTGCACCGTCATCGTTAACACCTTCTTCGTGCAAATAAACAAAAGTTCTACCTTCTTTTACACCATTTATTGTAGATATCGTAGCAGTTGTATCACTTGCTTCAAACTCTGCTGCATACGGATTTGAGTATACACCACGATCTGCCCAAGAGCTACGTGCTAGTGTTCCTATATACCATATTTTTTCAGCATAATTGTATGTTACATTTCTATCTATTTGATTAGAATTTTTCGAAGGATAAAACCATATTACTTCGTTAAAATCAGAATTGACTGCACAAAACACATCACCTAGTGCGTTATTGTTTATATCGTCAAACACATAATCTTGCACACTGCATGGTATTTTTTTAACTGCACCGTCAAATAAGAAAAAAGAATCGTTACCCATCCAATAGGCAATACCGTTTACATCCACTGCAGCATTAAATTGCATTTGGTACAAAGCGGTGTCGGTATAAATTAATATAACACCCCTAGATCTAACGGCTGCATTTATTTGATTGCCATCTGTAAGTCTTTGTGAGCCAGCTGTGTTCGTTGCTGTTGGTGTCCATGTTGCTGGATCTTCTTGATCTGAAAAACGTATAAACATATTGTCTTGTGTGGATGATGTGCCTATCGTTGTTTCTGTGCCAAAACAAATTACGTGTCTGTCATCACCAGATACTAGCATAAATCTAGATTTAGTCGGTGCATTACTAACGTTTGTTCTTGCTGCTAAATTACTTGATAATCCACTTGATGTATCCCAATAATAAAGACTACCATTAAACTGTTGTGCCAATACATCTTCACCCCAGTTGTCCAAAGACCATTTACCAGATTGTAGTAAAACACCGTCAGCACCTGTAAGACCAGATCTGGTGGTATCCCATGTTGATGCGTTCCAAGTACCAGCACCCCATCCATATCCATATATAGACGTAGGCAGACCAGTGTTTATTTGATAAGTAGCGTTTGCTGTTGCACCAGTTGCATCAGAACTGGCTGCAGCACCTGCAATTATCGTGTAGGTATTGTCACCAGTAACTGTTTGTATCTCAAACTCACCTTGTAAGTTTGCTGCTGATATGCCACCTACGGCACCACTTACACTAGCAATTGTAACAAAGTCGCCTATCAATGCGCCATGGCTAGAATCAGTTACGATTACAGAAGTAGATCCGTTTGTTGTTTCAAACTGTGTTATGTTACCTGTGCCTGTTGCACGTGTTGGTGTGATATCAGCATAAGTGCCTTCTGAATAACCATACAGTTTTTTGTTTGTACCATAGACTGCATAGTTTACACCTTTAAGATCTGAGTAAGTAAGAATGGCACGTGTTGCACCAAGTAAAGCATCGCTTGTTACTTTTTCCCAACCACCTATTTTTTCTGGTTGACCATAACGAAAACGAATATTATCCCCATCTACCCATCGACCTTCTGCACCGTATTCGGTGTTTTGCTTATCTATGCCTGGGGCAATCTGTAGTTTAGTTAGTGGCATAGAATGGTATCCAGTAATCTGTGCCGTTTATGTTGACACGAATATGACCTGTTAGCGATCCTACACTTGTATCTGTGGTAATACTTTTTGTTTGATCTGAAGCACTAGTACCATCAAATCTAATAAATTCTTGATCTGTATCATCTTGATCTAAAGTTAAACAAGCTATAGCACCAGAAGTGTTAGCTTGATTTATAGTTACAAGTGCACTTGTTGGAGAAGACGTACCAAAAGCTATTTTATCAGCAGAACCATCAGAAAAGAAAGCATGTGTTAAAGTATTTGTTTCTATTCTAAAATCAAGAGAAGCACTAGAATCGTTGAATGTAAAGCTACCACCATCAAAGTCAACATTACCAGTTGCTTTGACACCGCCAACAACATCTAATTCAGTAGAAGGTGAGTTTGTTTTTATACCTACACGGTCATTACCTGCATCAGTAAAGAATAAGTTTGCATCACCATTACCTTCAATTCTAAAATCAAGGTCAGCAGATGATTCATTAAATACAAACGTGCCACCATCAAGTGATGTGTTTCCTGTTACA
>LULO01000732.1_pt1 | contig 11079 bp, 6 predicted proteins | sample 728121 | NCBI WGS metagenome assembly LULO01 (sample SAMN03860287, study PRJNA289734) | marine metagenome | biome: seawater column; feature: ocean; material: water; isolation source: Red Sea water column Station 149 - depth 50m | place: Saudi Arabia: Red Sea | collected 2011-10-15 | depth 50 m | reverse complement strand
GTATTACCATTTCCAGAAAAGCTCTGTTGGATGAAGATATTCCTAGGGGAGACTACAGATTCAATGTTATGAATCACTTGCTAGTTCCTCACCACGAGTTAGTAGATATAGACAAAGAGGAAGAAGAATTAGAGCCATGGGGGCTAATTCAATCTGATTCTTATGGTCAAAATAGATTGGCTAAAGAATTACTTCCTAAAATTCTGATCACAGATCCAGCAATTCAGGCTCTGAAGGAAATGGCAGAATTAGAAAATGATGAGCTACCAGCAGGTTGGCTCACAAATAGAATCGTAAAGATAGAAAGATACAGTAGATCTGCAGGATTTTCTGTAGCTTACAGATTAATTGTTGAGAGGACATAAGGGTGAGATAAAAATGAAAGAAGTTGTTGAAAGCTATTTCAATCAAAGAAGCTTGGTGAATCATCAGTTAGCTTCGTACAACGACTGTATACCGATTGGTGACGGCAGAGAAAGTAGAATGGAGAAAATTGTTCGTAGTATCAGAATTGGAAGCGATGAACAAGTTGAAGATGACGAAGGTGGGTTAGTAAAACTGGATTTATTGGATAAAGAAATCATAGTCCGATTAAAGAACGTAAGACTAGGTGCACCTATAGTAAAGGAAGCTAATGGTGCCGAACATCCGGCCACTCCGCTTGAATGTAGACTTAGGAAATTAACATACTTCTCTCCAGTGTATTTAGATTTCAAAATTTATCGTGATGACCTTCCACCTTCTTCAGGTTCTGAATTTGGATTCCAAGAGGAAAAGGGCGTCCATATTGGAAATTTACCAATAATGGTCCGTTCATCGATGTAATCTACACCAGAATCACATAGATGAAAATAGGAAGTTAGTTACAGATTCATCTCCGGAAGATGCAGACAGACTTGTTAAGTTACTACGCAAATCCGGTGAAGATCCGCTTGATCCTGGAGGGTATTTTATAATCAATGGTACCGAAAGAGTGCTAATTTCAATGGAAGATTTAGCACCCAACAGAGTGACAGTAGAGAAAAATAAAAAATATGCACATGAAACACAAGTTGCAAAGATTTTTTCTCAGAAAGATGGAGTTAGAAAGCCATTAAATGTGGAAAAAAGAAGAGATGGAATGTTAATGGTGAAAGTTCCTAGCGCGGGTACAACACCAGTTCCACTAGTATTATTGATGAGAGCCTTAGGGGTAGAAAATGATCGTGAAATCTTCGCTTCAATAGCAGGTCCCCCTGAAGCAATGAAGTTTACTGTCGCAAATCTAAATGATGTCAGAGATAACGAAGAATATGCAGTTGATACTTGTGAAGAGGCACTTTCTTGGTTAGAAAAGAAATTTGCAGCTGGTCAACAAAAAGAATACCGCGAGTCAAGAATACAAAATCTTCTTGATAATGAATTACTGCCTCATTTGGGGTCCAATATATCTAACAGAGAGAAGAAGGCAATCTTCCTAGGAAGGATAGCAAGACAAGTTCTAGAAATGGCAATAAAAGACAAGGATCCAAACGATAAAGATCATTATGCGAATAAAAGAGTCAGGTTAGCTGGAGACTTAATCGAAGATTTATTTAGAGTTAGCCTTCAACAACTTGCTAGAGATTTAAAATATCAACTCGAAAGACACCATAACAGAAAAAGAGAGCTTAGAATTACTGCTTGCCTAAGGCCAGATGTTCTTACAACAAAAATACAACACGCTTTAGCTACTGGAAACTGGGTTGGTGGCAGATCCGGAGTAAGTCAGTTACTAGATAGAACAACTTATCTATCGGCATTATCTCATTTAAGAAGAGTCACAAGCCCTCTAGTAAGAAGTCAACCACATTTCGAAGCACGAGATCTTCACCCCACACAATGGGGTAGATTATGTCCCAACGAAACTCCTGAAGGGCAAAACTGCGGTTTAGTGAAAAATGCCGCACAAATGATTGATGTTTCTGAAGAAGTTCCAGAAAATGATGTCAAAGATTTACTAAAAGAGGCAGGAGTAAATGATAATCCCGATGGATGGGCCGATGGTTCAAGAATTCATGTAAATGGAGACATTTTTGGATTACATAAACGCCCGCAAAAATTAGTTTCACAATTCAAGCGTCGCCGGCGTTCAGGAAGAATTAGGCCAGAAGTCAGTATTCGTCATGATGTAGAAAATCGTGATGTTTTCATCAACACAGACAGAGGAAGAATGTTACGACCCCTCCTAATTATTGATCATGGCAGCCTTCAGATAACAAAAATGCATTTAGATGCATTAAAATCAGGTGAAATCACATTCAATGACTTAGTCTCAGGTGGAGTTGTAGAATGGGTAGATGCGGAAGAAGAGGAAGACTTGTTGATTGCACCAAGGCCGTTTGATTTACCAGCAGTATCTCCAAAACACAAGAGACCAATGAATCCTTCAAAAGTTGAATGGTTAAATCTTGGAGAGCATGATATTTCCAAAGCTCATCTTTCAGTAGAAGTTAAACTTCCAAATGGAGAAAAGGTTGTAGAGAAATTCAAAGTTCCTCTAAATTACTACCAAGAAAATATAGACGTCCTAAAGAGAAAAGAAAAGAAGGACAATACAGTTTTGATATATACACACGTAGAAATCGATCCACAATTAATTCTAGGTGTTTGCGCTTCTTTAGTTCCTTATCCAGAACATAACTCTACTCCAAGAGTTACTGGTGGTACTGCTATGGTTAAACAAAGTCTTGGATTATCAAGTGCAAATTATAGACTCAGACCAGACACAAGGGCACATATTATGCACTATCCACAAAGATCAATTGTTGGCACTAGAGCTATGCAGAGTACTAATTTCGATCAAAGACCAGGTGGACAAAACCTTGTAGTTGCTATAGTTAGCCATCACGGTTACAACATGCAAGATGCAGTAATCATGAATAAGGCATCTGTTGAGAGGTCAATGGGTAGGTCCGCATTCATGAGGACTTACAACGCAGAAAATAAAAGATTCCCAGGTGGTCAAGAAGAGAGGATAGAAGTTCCTGGTACTGGATTAGATGAGGTAAAGGGTCTGAAATCATGGGATTCATATTCACATTTAGAAAGAGATGGCTTGCCAGTTCCTGAGGTCGCTTTGACGAGTGCAGAGGATGGAAGATCAATTTTAGTCGGTAAAACTAGTCCACCACGCTTCCTTGAAGAGGCACATGGTGCATTCCTACAAGCTCAGGAAAGAAGAGAGTCTTCTATGCAAGTCAGGCATGGAGAACATGGCTGGGTCGATAACGTATATGTTACCGAATCTCTAGATTCTGGAAGATTAGTAAGAATCACACTTAGGACGAATAAAGTACCAGAACTAGGGGATAAATTCGCCAGCCGACATGGTCAGAAGGGAATAATAGGAAGACTTGTAGAACAGGAAGATCTACCCTTTACAGAGAGTGGTATTATCCCCGATTTACTAATCAATCCTCACGCCATTCCATCTAGAATGACAGTTGCTCATGTACTTGAAATGATTGGCGGTAAAGTAGGCTCACTTGAAGGTAGGCGAATAGATGGTACTGCCTTTACAGGAGAAAAAGAAGAATCACTGCGCTCTGGCCTCCTTAGGAATGGACTCAAGCACACAGGTAGAGAAGTAATGATTAACGGGGAAACCGGTGAAGCTTTTCCTGTAGATATATTCGTAGGAGTAATCTACTATCAGAGATTACATCATTTGGTCAGTAGTAAGCTTCATGCCAGAAGCAGAGGCAGAGTTCAGATTCTCACTAGACAACCAACCGAAGGTAGAGCCAGACAGGGCGGACTTAGATTCGGAGAGATGGAAAGGGACTGCTTAATATCTCATGGAGCTTCAATGGTGATTAAAGACAGACTTTTAGATGAATCTGATGGATGGAACCTGATGGTTTGTAATACTCCAAGATGTGGACATATTGCGTATTTTGATTGGAAACGGAGGACAACAGTTTGTCCGGTATGTGGAGATAGAGCAGATGTTCACACAGTACAAACATCATACGCTTTCAAATTGTTATTAGATGAGATGAAAAGTCTCGGAGTTGCAATGAGATTAGAACTGGAGGATAGAAGATGAGTGCCCGAGATGCAGCTAAAATTCCTAAGAGAATTGAATCTATCTTATTTACTTTGATGGATCCAAATGAAATAAGAAAGATGTCATCTGTTGAAGTGAAGACCGCAGATACTTACAAAGACGATGGCCATGCCTACAAACAAGGCCTAATGGACCCTAAAATGGGAGTCATAGATCCAGGAATTAGATGTGAGACTTGTGGAAATAAACACGAAGAATGCCCAAGTCATTTTGGACACATAGCCCTTGAACTACCAGTCATGCACATTGGTTTCACTAATTTAATCAAAACTTGCCTAAAGTCAACCTGTAATTCTTGTAGTAAGATTTTGTTGTTAGATGCCCCAGAAACTCATCCACTAGATCCTGAGAAATCTGAACAAGATTACTACAGAGACAGAGTAAATGATATTATTTTGAAACATGGAGTGGGCGGTAGAGAATTTAAGAAAATCATCAAAGATATCGAAAATGTATGTTCGGGAGCAAAAAGAGCAATATGTATGCATTGCGGATCCGAACAAGGAAAAATTCTCCTAGACAAACCAACTACTTTCAAGGAGAAGAAGGCAGATAAGGGAGAGCACAAATTAAACGCAAGAGATATTAGAGAATGGCTAGAAAAAATACCAGATGAGCATCTAATTTTCCTAGGAATGGAGAAAACTGCAAGTCGTCCAGAATGGACAATAATGAAAGTACTGCCCGTTCCACCAATAACTGTAAGGCCATCTATTACTCTTGAAAGTGGGGATAGATCGGAAGACGATTTAACACATAAACTAGTAGACGTTTTAAGAATTAATCAGAGATTACGAGAAAATCGTGACTCGGGCGCCCCTCAACTTATTGTAGAAGATTTATGGGAATTACTTCAATATCATTGTACTACATATTTTGATAATCAGACAAGTGGAATTCCACCAGCAAGGCATCGTTCAGGAAGGCCATTAAAGACTCTCTCTCAAAGACTAAAAGGAAAAGAAGGAAGATTTAGAAGCAATCTATCGGGTAAAAGAGTTAACTTTTGCGCTAGAACTGTAATTAGTCCAGATCCCAATTTGGGAATTAATGAGGTAGGAGTTCCGGTATCTACTGCAATGGAACTAACAGTTCCAATTAGGGTCACTAGTAGAAATCGTGAGCAATTAAGGCAGATGATTCTTCGTGGCCCCGACATTCATCCTGGAGTTAATTATATCATTCGCGGTGATAGATATAGAGTAAGAATTACTGATAGAACTAAATTTATTTGGGCTGGATTCAGATGTCTGAATCCCGAATGCCATTCTGGAAGTGACGAAGAACCATATGCAGGTTACAGGCCCGACTTAAATCAAGTATTACCAGCACCAAATTTCCTGCCCGGACTTATTCTGAAAAAACAAATGCGACGAGATCCTATTACTGACGAACTACAAGAAGATTGGGATGTCGATTTAGATAGTACACTCTCTAATCTAAAAGGTGAAGACTCCAATGGAAAATCACTAGCTAAAGACGATCCGAATGCTATTATTCACAATAGATGGAGATGGGAGGTTGAAAATCCCGAAGAGTATTTACCAGAACATCTTGAGGTTCGCTGTCCTCACTGTGGAAGTCCAGAAGTAGAAGATGAACACGGCAATGTCTTCCCAACTGATGTTGAAGATAGGTTGAGCACTTATGACAGAGATGGAAATCCTAAACCAGGAGTAGTTGTAGAGAGGCATCTAATAGACAGCGATGTTGCTATTTTCAATAGACAACCATCACTCCACAGAATGTCAATGCTAGTACACGAAATTAGAGTAATGCCCGGAAAAACTTTCAGATTCAATCTCGCAGATTGTACTCCCTATAATGCGGATTTTGATGGAGATGAAATGAATCTTCACGTAATTCAGAGTGAGGAAGCTAGAGCCGAAGCACGAATCTTGATGAGAGTTCAAGAGCATATTATTTCTCCAAGATATGGTGGTAGCGTAATTGGTGGTATCCATGATCATATTTCCGGGGCATACCTCCTAACTAACAACTCAACCTTCCTCCCAAAGCATGTTGTCATGGATGTTTTGAGTTCAGTCGGATGGTCAGGAGAATTGCCTGAAGAAACTGAACGAAACGGTGAAATTGGATATAATGGAAATGATGTATTTAGTTTATTAGTTAAGGAGGGATTCACTCTAAACTTCAAAAATAGAGCAGGTGAACTAGTTAATGTTTCAAAGGGTGATGTTTTAGGTTCAATTGATAAAAGAGGAATTGGAGCTGAAGACGGAAGACTCCTAGATGCCGTCGTACAAACTCATGGAACAGATTTAGGTGCCGAATTTATCAATAAAATGACAAAAATGACAATTGCCATTTGCACTGCAATGGGATTCACTACTGGAATAGATGATCAAGACTTGCCTCCCGAGGCCAAGAAGGAAATCGAGAAGTATAACTCTGATGCAAGTAACAAGGTACAAGAAGAATTAGAGAAATTCGGTAAAGATGGTAGAAAGTATGAAGCTAGACCGGGACGAACCCCGCTTGAAACACTCGAAGAAAATATACTTACTATATTAGATGAAGGAAAAGCTAAGACTGGAACTGTAGCAAAGGAACACCTAGGCCAAGACAACTCCGCAGTACTGATGGCTACATCTGGTGCAAGAGGATCTATGGATAATCTAGCGATGATGGCTGGATCTATTGGTCAACCTAAGGTTAGAGGTAAAAGATTAGAAAGAGGATACCAAGAAAGAGTACTTTCCCACTTTCCTAGGAAAGTTAAGGGAGCAAAAGAAAAAGGCTTCGTTTCATCATCGTTTAAACGTGGTCTAGAGCCAACTGAATTTTTCATGCTTTCCGTATCTGGCAGAGAGTCTTTGGTAGATACTGCAGTTAGGACAAGTAAGTCTGGCTACATGCAGAGGAGACTAATTAATGCCATGGACGATCTCAAAGTTTCAAAAGACGATAAAGCTTCAGTAAGAAATACTGCTAATAGAATTATTCAATTCGAATATGGAGAAGATGGAGTCGATCCTGCTAGAAGCCGCAAAGGCAGTGCTTTCGATGTAGGTCAAATTTTAGATGATGTATTGGGTGGTGAAAAGTAATGGTTGTTAAAAGTGCAACTAAAAAGAAATTAATGGATCTAGGTATAGAGGAAGAATATGCTCACAAACTTGCAGATGATAAAAAATGGGATGATGTAAAAATACTATCACCAGGACAAATTGCCCAGATTTGTGGCATTGATTCAGGAACCTCACAGAGAATTCATGAAATCATGATAAATTCAACCAAGTCTGCTAGAGCTGCTGCTAATGCAACTCAAAAGACTATAGTACGCAGGAGAACGGTCCCTAGAACTAGGAGGATGAAACGTTCTCTACCATTAGAGGAATATAATCGAGATAATAAAATTACACAGTTACAACGAGACATAGATACAGATGATGAGATATTCATTGAATTATCAAAGGCATCTGAATCTTCTTCATCATCCCTAACTCCATTAATGATACATGAATTATCTCAAGGAATAAGGGAGAGGGGCGAATCCAAAATCTCCTCAGCCAATGCAAAGAAAATTGTATCTGCAGCTTCTAAATCCGTTGATGACGCTAAGGCAGTACCTCACGAAGCAGTGGGAATTACTACTGCACAATCTATCGGAGAACCTGGAACTCAGATGACTATGAGAACTTTCCACTATGCTGGAGTGGCTACAGTAAACGTTACACAAGGATTGCCAAGAATTATCGAAATTGTCGATGCTCGGAAGGTGCCAAAAACACCCACAATGATTATCTATCTAGATGAAGAAAATAGTAAAGGAAAACCACTGAGGACAAATGAGAAACTTGTTCGTGATATCGCGGCTTCTATAGAAACAACAACTGCTACTGATATTGCAACTATTGATGTTGATGTCGCTCAAAGGCATATCAGCCTACAACTAAGCATAGCCAATATGAGGCTAAAAAAGATGAATGGAGCAGAAATAAGAGATAAACTCTCCAGAGCATTGAGACTATACGTTCAAGCAGATAATGATGATAAACCAAAATCTCTTAGAATAATTCCCGGTATTGTGAAGGAAGATGATTTAGCAAATCTAGCTAATGATCCACCGACATATACAGCATTATTACAACTTGAAGATAAAATAAAGAAACTACGTTTGAAAGGATTGCCTGGAATATCTCGAGCTAATGTACAAGGCCCAGATAGAAATACTGGTGAATATTATATTTCTACTATAGGGTCAAATTTAGGTAAAGTTAGTGAATTTGCCGGAATCGATCGCTCAAGAACATATACAAATAATATTAATGAAATCCACGATTGTTTAGGAATTGAAGCCGCACGTCAAGCAATTATCAATGAAATGTGGGATACACTTGATGGAGCTGGATTAGAGGTAGATGTTAGACACTTACTAATGGTAGCTGATGTGATGACTACTGGTGGAGAGGTTAGAGCAATTGGACGACATGGAGTTAGTGGAACAAAACACTCAATATTAGCTAGATCAGCTTTTGAAGTTACTGTTACTCATCTATTGAAAGCTGGAATTATTGGTGAAAGAGATGATCTGAGTGGCGTAACAGAAAACATCATTGTTGGACAGCCAGTTGCGCTGGGTACGGGTAGTGTAGAATTATTTTACATCCCAGAGGAAGTAAATTAAGGTTGCTAATGGCGATGTAAAGGTTGCAATAGTGGCTGCTAATTGTCCTGAATCATATATTAGTAATCTAAGAACGTCTAACCCAGATTTGGTAATTCACCAAGTAATGATGGTCAATCGCCAACTTGGAGCCGCCTGTGGTAAACCCTTTCCTGTCAGTGCCCTTGGAGTAATTGACTCCGGACAAAGTGAATTATCCCAACTGACATCTAACGTATAGGTTCAATAATGGGCTTTTTCTTGATAAAACTAGGGTTTTATTCAAGATTAGAAATTAACTCCGAGTATTATGTTGGATGCGATAAAGGCCATTCTGTCCTTTGATCAGATAGAATTATTAAATTCCCCTAAAAACTCAGATATAGGAGAATTTTGTTTCATCGGTAAAGCAGAAAAAATTTCTGAATTATTTGATATTCCTCTAAAAAATGTATATATATGGTATATTAAAACCGGATTATTACCAGTTTCATACAATGAAATGGAAAGATGGAGTATTGATTCAGAACCTGGAAATCATTGGATAATTAGTGAAAGGAATTTCGATTTCGTTAAATTCTCATCATCGACTCACAATATTATACTCTGGAATCCATCCAAGTTATCTAGGTGGATAGGAGACTCCGTATTGTCTGGTAAAATTACGATTAATAAAATTGAAGAATTCGAACATAAAAAAACCTCAAAAGTCAAATTTGTAGAGGATTTGCAAAAAAATAGTAGTGTATTCAAGCCTCAAATTAATCCAAAAATCTGGCTATCCCAAAGAGGACTTGCTGTTTCAAAAATCCTACCAATACTACTAGAAGCCAAGCTTTGGAAAATATTGGGGATTATTGAAGGTCCCAATAATAGCACAGAAGAAGGGGTCTGGGAAGTATTAGAGGATCCATGGACGAATGAAATTAAACTATTCAAAGGTAGTGAAGATTTAATTGATGCCCCCTCACTCAGAGTGATTAGTCCTGAAATAGAGAATTGGAATAATAAAGATATTTTTCTTAAAAAACTTAAAAAAATTCTAGAAATCAGAAGACGTGATACTAATATAGTCAATGATAAATCCATAGTGAAAAGTATTTTAGTTGAAAAATGGAAATTCCAGCCCCAATCAGCAACTCTAAATCATAAGCAAATATTCTTTCCAGCTTGGATAATCGAAAATTCAGGAAAAAAAATACTTAATGGAATTAATGGGAATACGTATGAATTACCTAACTCCTTTGTAATGACATAATTTCATCAGTAGATAATGTATCTCCAGACATTAATTTATCCATTAACTCAGTAACTTCGACCTTTTCATGACTTTCATCGGAATCTTTCTTGGTTTCATAAATTTTTATCATATCTTGCATAGAATGAATACACCTCAAAGATACAATGTATTGGTTATGTAATTTATCAGCCTTCTTCTTAGTTTCTGTTACACTCTTTTGCTCTGTATTGGCTAAACCACGCAAACGATCAACTTCTTCCGATAGCTCAATCATCAAATCATGTGCTTCTTGAGCATTATCAACCGCCTTCTCGACCGATTTATGAGCTTCTTCTTGACTTTTTTCCGCCTTTCTAACTTCCTTAAGCGCCACAGAACTACTCTTTTCTTCGTAAGCCTTTGCTTCCTTAAATTCTCTAGTAAGATTTTTCATTTTAGCGAAAAATTCTTTCTCTTTTTTAGAAGAAATCTGTCCAGTTTCATATTTTCTTTCCAACTTATCCATATCGGTTCTAATTCTATTTGAAGGCCTACCCTTCCTTTTCGAAAGATTTGAATTATTATTCTCCTTAATCTTCTTACGTAATCCCATTCTTAATTCCTTTAATTGATTAGACTTTTCTAGGCGCTTTTCCTTTAAATCCCGGACCTTCATATTAGCTTCATCTCGAACATTTTTTTGATTTTGAACTTCTGTTATTAATTCCTTAACCTGCCTATTAATTTCATTTCGCCTATTCAAATGAACTCTAACTTCTTGATTCAGATGATCTCTCTGATTCTTTCGCTCTTCTAACTCTAAACTCACTTTATCAGTTAGAGGAAGAAAAATCTCTGAAAGTAAGTTCTGATCAAGTCCCAAAGCTTCCCCTCAATCCTGCGAATTTACACAGCCATTTAAGTTAATACTAACTAAAACGAGAATTTTCGTCTCAATCGTCTCTTTTTGAAGCCAAACTACCCTTTCTTCCACCAACTCTGGAAACTCCCAATTTCCTTTTTTTCTTCTTATTTTTCCTATTATTAGTTGGAATTGAAAAATTTTTCTTATTCTCTTCAATACTTAATTTTGACAATCCACCCGAGTCTAATATTGCACCCATCTCCATCGTATTCAAA
>LULO01000905.1_pt2 | contig 11082 bp, 12 predicted proteins | sample 728121 | NCBI WGS metagenome assembly LULO01 (sample SAMN03860287, study PRJNA289734) | marine metagenome | biome: seawater column; feature: ocean; material: water; isolation source: Red Sea water column Station 149 - depth 50m | place: Saudi Arabia: Red Sea | collected 2011-10-15 | depth 50 m | reverse complement strand
CCCCCGCCTGCGCGGGGGCGACGGGACTTGTTCCTGCCGAAACCCGAAACCCTAAAGCCGCACCATCCGCATTCCCTGTTCGCCGTAGCGCGGGCCGCTGGTGCCGCCCTTCGGCGCGGCGGCGTCGATTGCCGCGATATCGTCGGCGCTGAGGGTCAGGTCGGCGGCGGCCATGCTGTCTTCCATCGTGGCGCGGCGCTTGGTGCCGGGAATGGGGACGATGTCGTCGCCCTGCGCGAGCAGCCACGCGAGTGCGACCTGCGCCTTCGACACGCCGTGCCGGTCGGCGACTGCGCCGATCGCATCGACGATGCGCAGGTTGGCGGGCAGATTTTCCTCCGAATAGCGCGGGTCGTTGCGGCGCCAGTCATGCTCGGGCAGCTCGTCGCGGCTGCGCACCGCGCCCGCAAGGAATCCGCGGCCGAGCGGCGAATAGGGGACGAAGCCGATACCGAATTCGCGGCAGACTGGCAGGATCTCGTCCTCCACGTCGCGCTCCCAGATCGAATATTCGCTCTGCAGGGCGGTGATCGGCGCGGCCTTGGCGGCGCGGCGCAGCGTCTCGGGACCGGCTTCGGATAGCGCGATGTGGCGCACCTTGCCTTCCTTGACCAGTTCCATCATCCCGCCGACGGTTTCCTCGATCGGTACCGAGGGGTCGACGCGGTGCTGGTAGAAGAGATCGATGGTGTCGATGCCGAGGCGCTGGAGCGATCCTTCGCAGGCGCGGCGCGCATTGTCGGGGCTGCCGTCGACGCCGACGATCTGCTTGCCGTCGAAGCGGAAGCCGAACTTGGTCGCGATGACAAGACTGTCGCGCTTGCCCTTGATGGCTTCGCCGAGCAGTTCCTCATTGGTGAACGGGCCATAGATTTGCGCGGTGTCGAAGAAGGTGACACCCATGTCGATCGCGCGGTGGATCGTTCGCGTCGCCTCGTCCATATCGGCGGCTTCGCCATAGAGGATATTGCCGCCCTTGATCATCGGCATACAGCCGACGCCGATCGCCGAGACTTCGAGGCCGTGGCCGAGCTTGCGATATTTCATGCTGCTTCTCCTTCTGGTTCGTCGCGAACGCCGTCGGCGGCATATTTGGTCGCGGCGACGTCGGCGATAACATTGCCCAATGTCCGGAATATGTCGGGAAAGGTCTCGACCGCGACGAGCAGCCCCAGCGGCGCGACGGGCACCCCCATCGACACCGCGATCGGCGCGATCGAGGTCACATAGCTGATCGATCCGGGCAGGCTGACCGAACTCAGCGCCGCGGCCATCGCGACGGCAAGGCCGACCGCCATCGTCCACGGCGACAGCGGAAGCGCGCCGGTGCGACGCCGACGACCAGCCAGGCGAGCGCGAGGCCGAGGAGAATACAGCAGACGCCAACGCCCGAGACGATCAGCACATAGTGGAGGAGACCGCCGAACGCCGCGAGCCCGGCCTTGATCGCCAGCGCATAACCGAGCGCGAAGACGCCGATCGGGGCGAGCGCGAGCACCCAGCCGATGACGACGAGCATCGTGTCGCCCAACGCCTTGAACAGGCCCGACAGGCTGGCGCGTGCGTCGGGGGCGATGCGCGTCATCGCGAAAGCGAAAATGGTGGTAAATACGATCAGCGGCAGGACCGTCGTCTCCGCCGCCGCGGCGATCGGGTTGGCGGGGATCAGGCCGAGGATGAAATCCGAAAAGGTCGGCGAGGGCGGTGCTTCGGTCGCCCCGCCGAGCCCGCCGCGCAGCGCCGCCGCGGCGCCCTGCGACAGCGGAAACAGGCGGAGCAACAGCGGCGTGACGAGCAGCGACATCAGGCCGGTGAGGAAAATCGACACCATGAAGATGCCGACCGACCGCGCCGCAAGCGTTCCAGCGCGCGCGGCGTCGGCGGTCGCAGTGATGCCGGTGATAAGCAGCGCGACGATCAGCGGGATGATCGTCATCGTCAGCGCCTTCAGCCACAACAGGCCGACGGTTTCGACATAGGGAAGCGACGCCGTGCCCGCTGTCGGGGCGGCCATGTCGAGCAGGATGCCGAGCAGCATGCCTGCAATCAGCGATGACAGGATGATCCATGCCGATTTCAAGTTCAAAACCTCCGGCCTGCTTGCCAAGCAAATATGGGTGACTTAGTGCCGTCCGGACTGCCGGGGTGGGCGAGCGTGAACCCCGAGGATTAGGAAGCGGAGACGGCATGCGCAAGTTTTTCGGAACCGACGGGATCCGGGGCCTGACCAACAAGGTGCCGATGACCGCCGAAGTGGCGATGCGCGTCGGCATGGCGGCGGGCGCGCATTTCCTGCGCGGCGGGCACAAGCACCGCGTCGTGATCGGCAAGGATACGCGCCTGTCGGGCTATATGCTCGAAAATGCGCTGGTCGCGGGGTTTACTAGCGTTGGCATGGACGTGGTGCAGGTCGGCCCGATGCCGACGCCTGCAGTGGCGATGCTGACGCAGTCGATGCGCGCCGATCTGGGCGTGATGATCTCTGCCAGCCACAATCCCTTCCACGACAACGGTATCAAGCTGTTCGGTCCCGATGGCTACAAGCTGTCCGACGCCGATGAAATGCAGATCGAGGCGTTGCTCGACGCGGAGCCGGCGCTTGCCGAACCCGCGCATATCGGCCGCGCCAAACGGATCGAGGATGCGCGCGGGCGCTATATTCACGCGGTGAAACAGAGCCTGCCCGGCTCGGTGCGCCTCGACGGGCTGAAGCTGGTGCTCGATTGCGCCAATGGCGCCGCCTACAACAGCGCGCCGACCGTATTCTGGGAACTGGGCGCCGACGTGGTCGCGATCGGCGTCGAACCCAACGGCACCAACATCAATGACCGCTGCGGATCGACCGCGCCGGCGCTGCTTCAGGAAACGGTGGTCGCGAGCGGCGCCGACATCGGCGTCGCGCTCGACGGCGACGCCGATCGGCTGATCGTCGTCGATGAAAAGGGCAGCATCGTCGACGGCGATCAGATCATGGCGCTGATCGGGGCGAGCTGGGCGCGGCAGGGACGGCTGAAAGGCGGCGGCGTCGTCGCGACGGTGATGTCGAACCTTGGCCTCGAACGCTTTCTGGAGGGCGAGGGGCTGCGGCTCGAGCGGACCAAGGTCGGCGACCGTTATGTCCTCGAACGCATGAAGGCGGGCGGTTTCAACGTCGGCGGCGAGCAGTCGGGGCACATGATCCTGTCCGATCATGCGACGACGGGCGACGGGACACTCGCCGCGCTTCAATTGCTTGCCGAACTCGTCCGCGCCGGACGACCGGCGAGCGAACTGCTCCACCAATTCGACCCGGTCCCGCAGCTTTTGAAGAATGTGCGCTTCGCCGGCGGGAAGCCGCTCGACGCGCCGACGGTGCAGGCGGCGATCGCCGAAGGTGAAACCATGCTCGACGGCCGCGGCCGCCTTGTGATCCGGGCCTCGGGCACCGAACCCGTCATCCGCGTCATGGCCGAAGGCGACGATGCGGGTGAGGTTGAACAGGTCGTCGACATGATCTGCGATGCGGTGCGCGCGGCGGCGGCGAATTGAAAACCGAATAGTCTCACCCCGTTCGTGCTGAGCTTGTCGAAGCACCATTCTCTTCTCTATGAGCGGAGCAGGAAGAACGGCCCCCTCCGACAAGCTTGGGGCGAACGGTTTTTAAGGAATATATACATGCTTGAAATGCGACCCGATTGCGAACGCTGCGGCCGCGATTTGCCCGCGGACATCCACGGCGCCTTCATCTGCTCGTTCGAATGCACCTTTTGCGCGACCTGCGCCGACAAACTCGACGAACGCTGCCCCAATTGCGGCGGCGACCTGCTCGACCGTCCGCTGCGCGAAGGCGCCGCGCTGGCGAAATTCCCCGCTTCGACGGAGCGAAAGTTCAAGCGTTGACCGCACGCGTTCTGATTATCGCCGGCTCCGATAGCGGCGGCGGTGCGGGCATTCAGGCGGATATCAAGACCGTCACCATGCTCGGCGGCCATGCGATGACCGCGATCACGGCGATTACGGCGCAAAATACGATGGGCGTCCAGGGCGTCCACGCGGTCCCGGCCGAGATGGTGTTGATGCAGATCGACAGCGTCGTCGCCGACATCGGCATCGATGCGGTCAAGATCGGCATGATCGGCAGCGCGGCAACCGCGGCGGCGGTCGCCGAACGGCTTCGCCGGCCCGACATGGCCGGGGCCGCGGTGGTGTTCGACCCGGTCATGGTCGCCACCAGCGGATCGGTGCTTGCCGACGCCGACACGATCCGCGCGTTCGAGACGCTGCTGGACCGGGCGGCGGTGGCGACGCCCAATCTTGGCGAACTGGCGGCGCTCGGCGGCGAGGCGGCGGTGCTGGCCCATGGCTGCGCGCTGCTCGCCAAGGGCGGGCATGGCGAAGGCGACACCGTGGTCGACCGGCTGATCGAAGCCGATGCGGGCGAAGTGGCGCGCTGGGAAGCCCCGCGTATCGCGACGACGAACACCCATGGTACCGGCTGTACGCTCGCCAGCGCGATCGCGACAGGGCTGGCGCAGGGTATGCCGCTCGAGCCCGCGGTGGCGCGCGCACGCGACTTTGTGCGTTTGGCGCTGATGGATGCGCCTGGATTGGGCGAGGGGCATGGACCGATGGGACAGCAGGGGGTGCGGAACGACGGGCTGTTTACCGGCCCCGCACTCAACCAGATCACCCTGCCGGCGACCGATTATGCGGCGTCGGTGGCCTTCTACAAACAAATGGGGCTGACGCAGATCGTCGATAGCGGCGCAAATGGCTATGCCCGCTTCGAGGCGGCGAACGGCGTCACCCTCTCGATTCATGTCGGCGACGGCGACGCGGGCGGAACGACCACCTATCTGGAAAGCGGCGCGCTCGACGCCTGGGTCGCCTATCTCGCGCGGCGCGGGGTGCGCTTCGACCAGATGCCGCGCGACGAGGAATGGGGCTGGCGCGAGGCGCGGTTGACCGATCCCGCGGGCAATCGTCTGTGCCTCTATCAGGCGGGTGAATACCGGCGTTATCCGCCGTGGCGGATATGATCGTCGTCGGCGTCGACGAGGCGGGGCGCGGACCACTCGCGGGTCCGGTGGTCGCGGCCGCGGTGATCCTGTGCGACGACGGGATCGACGGTCTCGACGACAGCAAGAAATTGAGCGCGAAGCGCCGTGCCGCGCTGGAGGTCGAAATCAAGGCGCGTTGCCGCTGGGGCGTCGGCGAAGCGAGCGTGACCGAGATCGACAGCATCAACATTTTGCAGGCGACTTTCCTTGCGATGACGCGCGCGGTCGAGGCACTGGGGGTCGAGCCCGGCGAGGTGCTGGTCGACGGCAATCGCCTGCCCAGATGGCGCTGGCGCGCGCAGGCGATCGTCGACGGCGATGCGCTGCACCCTTGTATTTCGGCGGCGAGCATCATCGCCAAGGAGCATCGCGACCGCTTTATGGCTGATGCGGCGCGCCGCTTTCCCGGTTTTGGCTGGGAGACGAATATGGGCTATGGCACCGCGCAGCATCTGGCGGCGCTGCGGCAATTGGGGCCGACACCGCTCCACCGCGCGAGCTTTGCGCCGGTCGCACAGCTGACGCTGATCTGACGGACGGGAGAGGGCGATGAGCGGATTTTCGGCAGAGCATGTATCCGCGCAGACCGGTCGCCGCTTCCTCGTCACCGGCGCCAATGCCGGCATCGGTTTCGAAGTCGCGCGCATCCTGGCGGCGCGCGGGGCGGCGGTGGTACTTGCCTGCCGCGACGCAGCGCGCGCCGAGGCGGCAATGGCGCGCATCGCGGACGATGTTCCCGGCGCCGACCTGTCCTTCGTGCGGCTCGATCTCGCCGATCTCGATCAGGTTGGCGAGGCGGCGGCCGCGGTACGCGCCGGACCGCGCATCGACGTCCTCGTCAACAATGCGGGCGTCATGATCCCGCCGCGGTCGCTGACCGCGCAGGGCTTCGAATTGCAGTTCGGGGTCAATCACCTCGGTACTTTTGCCTTTACCGGCTTGATACATGGTCATGTCGACGACCGGATCGTCGTCACCGCCAGCCTGGCGCACAAGAGCGGAACGATCGACTTCAGCGATCTGGATGCCCGGCGCGGCTATCATGGCTGGTCGCGCTATCAGGCGAGCAAGCTCGCCAATCTGTCCTATATGTTCGAGCTCGATCGCCGGCTGGGCGCGGCGGGGCGGGCGACGCAGGCGATCGGCGCGCATCCGGGTGTCGCGCTCACCGAGCTGACACGCCATCTGCCGTGGCCGCTGCGGTCGATGACGCCGCTGGCCACGCCATTTTTCAACAGCGCGGCGCAGGGCGCCTGGCCGACCTTGCAGGCGGCAACGGGCGCCCATGTGCAGGGCGGCGACTATCTGGGACCGCAGGGGCTGGGCGAGATCAGCGGCGCGTCGGGACCCGCGCGCGCGACCAAGGCGGCGCGCGACCCGAAGCTGGGGCGCGAATTGTGGGAGCGTTCGGTCGACCTCACCGGGGTCGATCCGGGAATTTGAACCCGAATGGCACTTGGTTGGGCGCCAAATCGAAAAAAATTCGCCGCTGAGTCCTGACGGCCACACCACCAGTGGTTGAGTCCCCGAGTCGCGCGAGACTCCATATGTCGTGGCAGACTCCTTTCGTTCTCGACGCGTTAACCATTTCGAGAGGCGGAATCCCTAGAATCCTGCGCTTGACGGCGGACTCCGCCGGACTCATCAGGGGCTTCTTTCGGACAAGGACAGGGGCGAAACATGGGTGTTATGGAACGGGTCAAGGCGCCGGCCGCAAAACAGCGGACGCCGAAAGCGGCCCCGCTCGATCTGCCGCTGGACAGCATCCTGCAAGGCGACTGCATCGCCATGATGCGCAGCCTGCCGGCGGCATCGGTCGACATGATCTTCGCCGACCCGCCCTATAACCTCCAGCTCGGCGGCGATCTGCATCGTCCCGACGGCAGCCAGGTCGACGCCGTCGACGATGATTGGGACAAGTTCGACAGTCTCGCGGCTTATGACCGTTTCACCCATGCGTGGCTCAAGGAAGCGAAGCGCATCCTCAAACCCAATGGCAGCATCTGGGTGATCGGCAGCTATCACAACATCTTCCGCGTCGGCACCGCGCTTCAGGACAATGGCTATTGGATCCTGAACGATATCGTGTGGCGCAAGGCGAACCCGATGCCCAATTTCAAGGGCACGCGCTTTACCAATGCGCACGAGACGCTGATCTGGGCCTCGATGGGCGAAAAGTCGCGCTACACCTTCAATTATCGCGCGATGAAGACGCTCAACGACGAACTTCAGATGCGCTCCGACTGGCTGATCCCCATCTGCGGCGGTCAGGAACGGCTCAAGAAGGGCGGCACGAAAGTGCACCCGACCCAGAAGCCCGAGGCGCTGTTGTATCGCATCCTGCTCGCCTGCTCGAACCCCGGCGACGTGATCCTCGACCCGTTTTTCGGCACCGGAACCACCGGCGCGGTCGCCAAGCGCCTTGGCCGCCGCTTCATCGGCATCGAACGCGAGGACGGCTATATCGAAGCGGCAAAGGAGCGCATCGAAATGGCGCTGCCGCTCGACGAAAGCACGGTGCGGACGATGATGGCGCCCAAGGCCGCAACGCGCGTCGCCTTCGGCACGCTGGTCGAATGCGGCATGATTGCACCGGGAACGACGCTCACCGATACGAAGCGCCGCTGGAAGGCGGTGGTGCGTGTTGACGGCAGTCTGGAATGCGAGGGGCAACCCGCGGGGTCGATCCACAAGGTCGGTGCGGGCGTGCAGGGCGCGCCGAGCTGCAACGGCTGGACATTTTGGCACGTCGATACGGGCAAGGAATTGCGCGTGATCGACACGGTGCGGCAGGACTGGTTGCTCGCGAACGAGGCATAAGCCTGGTCGTCGCCGCGAAGGCGGGGGCCGTGGGCTAGATCGCACTGCCGCGCCGCGACAAGCCGACTACGGCCCCCGCTTCCGCGGGGGCGAGGGGAAAGGGATTGCATGTTCGTTCCACTCACCAAGCCGGACTTCGGCACGACATGGGAGGATGCGCGCGTTTACCTCTGCCCGACCTGCTTCGTCGATCGGCCGCACGAACTTGACGAGCATTGCCTGCGCCTCGCCGACGCGATGATCTGGTTCGCCGCCTGGCATGTCAGCCTGCGCCGCCTCCTACGCGCTGCTGCGCTTCGAGATCAACATCCGTGCCTCCGCCATCCTCGGCTTCGTCGGGGCCGGCGGCATCGGCTACGAACTCAAGAACGCCATGTCCTGGGGCAAGGGCCGCTTCGACGAGGCAGCGGCGATCGAGGCCGGTTTCGCCATGGCCTCGACAGGGGCGGCGATCGTCGATGTCGGGGGGGAATCGACGCGGCCCGGCGCGCCGCTGGTCTGGGAAGGCGATGAGGTCAAGCGCGTCGAAAATGTCGTCGCGGCGCTTGCGCGCGGGGGAACCGCGGTGTCGATCGACACGCGCAAGGCGGCGGTCATGGAGGCGGCGCTCGCAGCCGGGGCGACGATCGTCAACGATATTTCGGCGCTGCGCTACGACGACCGTGCGACGGAGGTCGTGGCGCGCGCGGGCTGCGCCGTCGTGCTGATGCACGCGCCGTCGGCAAAGAGCGATCCGCACGAAGGCGGCACCTACGCGCATGTCCTGTTCGATGTTTACGACATGCTCGCCGAGCGTGTCGCAGACTGCATCGCGGCGGGCATCGACCCCGCAAAGATCATCGTCGATCCGGGCATCGGCTTCGGCAAGGGGGTCGCCGACAATCTGGCGCTGATCAATGGTCTTGCGCTCTTCCACACCCTCGGCTGCCCGCTGCTCTTCGGGGCGAGCCGCAAGCGCCTGATCGGTGCGCTGGATAACGAAGCCCCTGCAGACCAGCGCCTTGGCGGCACGGTCGCGCTGCATTATCAGGCTGCGACGCAGGGCGCACAGTTGCTGCGGGTGCATGATGTGGCCGAAAACCGGCAGGCGCTGCGGGTGTGGCGCGGGCTGCGGGATGCGGCGCTGACCGCCTGAGTTCCTCCATCGGTCGCGGGAGAGGAAACCCTGCAGCACTGTCATGCGTCCCCTTCTTGAAGGCCCGCTCCGATTGCGGGCTCCGAAGGAGACTTCCATGCAACTTCCCCATGGCGCCCATGTCGCCGTTGCCGACGGCAACCGCTTCGTTCTGTTTCGCAACGATGGCGATGCCGACCTTATCAACCTTGTCGATGCGGCCAGCCCGGAGGTCGACGCCGGAAACCGCGGCGGCGCGAAGCCCGAACCCCGCGACCTTGACGAACGCGGTCACGCGGCGGGGGTCGCGGCGCTGCTCAACAAGCGCATCCTCGACAACGAAATCGAAAAACTGCTGGTGATTGCCGATCCGCACACGCTTGGCGTGATGCGCGGTCATTATCATCGCGAACTGGAAAAGCGGCTGGTCGGCGAACTCGCCAAGACGCTGACCAATGCCGACACGGCGCAGATCGAGCAGGCGATCGGCGCGGCTTAGGCTGCGGTGTCGATCCCCAGATCGCTGAGCTTGCGATACAGCGTCGAGCGCCCGATCCCGAGCCGGCGGGCGACTTCGCTCATGCGGCCGCGATAGTGGCCGATGGCGAGGCGGATGACGTCGGCTTCGATATCCTCGAGCGGGCGCAGATTGCCGTCGGGAAGGTAAAGCGTGACACCGATCGCTTCGCCGTTGATCGCGACATTGGCGTCGCCGCCGACGCTGCCGCCGAGCGCGGCTTCGATCGCCTTGAAATCGGCGCTCGTCAGAACGTCGGTCTTGCTCTCGACCGCCGCGCGGAAGAGCACGTCCTGCAACTGACGGACATTGCCCGGCCACGCATAGGCGGCGAGCAGACGCAGCGCATCGTCGGTAATGCCGATCGGTCCCATGCCGGGCAGGCCGCCGATGCGCGTGAGCAGATGGCGGGCGAGCGGTCCGACATCGCCGCGCCGTTCGGAAAGCGAGGGCAGAGTGAATTGCGCGGTCGACAGCGCGTAGAACAGGTCTTCGCGGAAATGTCCCGCCTCGATCAGCTTGTCGAGCGGGCTGGCGCTCATCGCGATTATCCGGACATCGACGGTCTGGCGGATCGATCCGCCGATCATCTGCACTTCGCCGCTGTTCAGAAATTCGACGAGTTTCGCCTGCGTGTCGAGCGGGATACATTCGACATGGTCGATGATGATGCTGCCGCCGTCGGCCTGCACCAGTCGGCCGACCTGCCGGTCGAAGGCGCCGGGAAAGGCGCCGCGTTCGTGGCCGAACAGCCCCGATCCGATAAGCCCCGGCGATACCGCCGAACAATCGACCATCACCAGCGGGCCGCGCGCACGCGGACTGGCGCTGTGGATCGCGCGGGCAAAGACTTCCTTGCCGGTGCCCGGCTTGCCGTTGATCATTACCGGCACGCGGGCGCGCGCGGCCTTGGCGGCGATCGCCAGCGCGCTACGGAAATTAGGCGACGAACCGATGATTTCTTCGAAGGCGAGCGGCGCGCGCAGCTTTTCGGTGAGCGGGCGCAATTCGCCCTGCGGGCCGGTCTGCGAGACGATGCGGTCGAGCGCGCCGAGCAGCCGGTCGGGCGCGATGGGCTTTTGCACGAAATCGCTCGCGCCTGCGCGCATCGCGGCAACCGCGACTTCGACGCCGTTGCGCATGGTGATGACGATAAGCGGCAGCGCCGGGCGCCAGCGGCGCAGTTCGGCGATGAATTCGGGGATCGGCACACCCGGCGCGCCCTGATCGACGAGCACGGCGTCGAGCGCCATGCCTTCCTGGGTGCCGAGCTTCGCGAGCGCGGTGTCGGTGTCGGCGGCGACGACGCTGCGCCAGCCGCCCCGCGACACCAGCGCCGAAAGGAATCGCTGCTGCGCCGGTTCGCTGTCGACGATCATCACCATTCGCGTGTCGCGCGCGTTCGCCATCGCTTCCCAATTGCCCCTTTTGTCGGCACGCAAGGTGCCGGTGTCCGCGGTAGCCGCCATGTGTAACCGGGATGGGTAAAGGCCGGATTAAGGCCACCAGGCTTTTGCCCGCTATGCGCCGCGGCGCAAAACCCGCTATTGAGCATCAGGGGGCGCATGGCTAAGACCGGCGCGATATCCGAT
>LULO01000671.1_pt1 | contig 11102 bp, 13 predicted proteins | sample 728121 | NCBI WGS metagenome assembly LULO01 (sample SAMN03860287, study PRJNA289734) | marine metagenome | biome: seawater column; feature: ocean; material: water; isolation source: Red Sea water column Station 149 - depth 50m | place: Saudi Arabia: Red Sea | collected 2011-10-15 | depth 50 m | reverse complement strand
CTCTAATATTTCTTACGTTACAAAAAAAATAACTACTGCTTCTGAATTAAATGAAGATCTAATTGAAGAACTAAAAAAATCTTTTGAAGAAGAAGCAATAGATGCCCCATTTTGTAATGATGGCGATTACGATCTCGATGATTTAAGAGATGATTTACCTGCTGATTGGAAGCTTAAAGAAGAAGAATTAATTAAACCTTATGAAGCTCTTATAACTCTTGCAATAATTGATTACTCTGCTGAGAGAGAAATTGATTTTAATGAGTTTGATGTTGTTGCTCTTATTGCACATTCATTAGGTGGGATTTATCCACTTTCCGTAGAATCTGTCGAAGAAGATCCATTTAGTTCAGACTTTACTACCTCTAATACAGATATGACTCTACTCTTCAGGGTGTGCGATGAAGATGGAGATTTTGAATCAGATGAATGTCCAATAGAGGATTTTGAAAAATATAAAGAAGGATGGAAAGAGCTACTTCATGATTTAGAAAAATAAAATTTTACTTGCTTAAGCAAGGCTTATGAGACTGAAAGAAAATAAAAAAGCGAGTTGGGAGACTCGCTAGTATAACTTGGTTTTTAAGAGTCGGGGTGACAGGATTCGAACCTGCGACCTAGTGCTTATGCCAAGGTCATCCACTAATTTTTGAAAAACGTATTTAATTCAGAGATTTAATTTCAGCGTTTACAAACGCTAATCAAGAACCAAGGTCTTGCTTTTTTTTGAATTCAATTTTCCAAGCCTCAACAGCATCTTTTATTTCTTGATTAGATTGAAGATCATCAGACAGTAATTTAATAGCATGTCCATGACTAGTGACTGCTGATTTTGCGATTTCGAAATCAGATCTAAACTTCTCATCAACATCCTCAAGAATAAAGGGCTCTGTTTTAACTGCTTTTAACACCATCTCACGATCAGATTTGAACTTGTCATCAGCAAATTTTAATTCCCCACCATATATTTCAACCGCAACCGCAACTACATCTCTATCAGACTGCAAATCTTTATCTGCATACTGAAGTAAATATCCAGATAACTTTTCGGCCTCAATAAAAAATTGATTGTCTGACTTTAAGCTTTCATCAAGATATTGATAAGATTCATAATTTGCTGCGATTGCTGCAAGCATTATTTCTTTATTGGAAGTAACCTCTTTGCCAGCTCTTTCAAGTATCTCTATGACTTCGTAATCAGAATCTTCAACATCAACAGAATTTAATAACTTCTTAACAAAATTAATATCGGAGAATAGTTTCTCATCAATTAGTTCTATTAATTGGGTATAAGAACCATTTTCCGAATTTTTTGCTGCAAAAATTACATCGGTATCTGACCAAAATTTTTCGTTAATGTCACTAAAGGCTTCACCATTATTTTTTACTGCCATCAACACTATCTCTTTATCTGCTTTAAGTGAATCTGAGGCATATAGTATGTTTGTCCCATCTATTTGAATTGCTTTTATTATTACCTCACGATCATTTTTGTAGTCAGGCATTATTTCCCTTAAAAGTCTCCAATCACCGTTTTTCAAAAAAAGATCTTTTTGTTCTGCTGTGGCCATAAAACTCAAAAAATTTATTAAATAATATCATCACCAAACCCTAAGAGTTGGTATTAAATAAATCCTTTTGCAATAACACAGAATGTTCATATTTTTCATTAAAAATCTGAGTCCAAGAAACTCTCTAGTATGAATTGGTTCTTAAGAGTATTTAAGCAATAATTTCAGTCATTTCATCAAGCGTGAATTTAGATTCATTGTTCGGTACGAAAAAATTTATTTGACCATATTCCTCATACATGGAAAGATTTAATTCATAAAACTTGGCACTTTTTTCTAAAACAATCTTTTCTAATTTTTTAGCTGTAGGAATCCCCTCTTTAGTTGCCTCATTTACGAATACGTTGTACCAAATACCTTCTTCAATTTCCTCGTAGTATCCCCTGTCCCAATAATCCTTATTAGGCTCAAAAAGTTGATTTACTCCCTCCTCAGGATATGGATATCTTATGACGACCTGTTTTTTGGCTGAAAGTTCTTTTCTCGTTTTTTTGCTGACAAGTTTAATTATGGTTGAATCTATTTCGCATAATTCAGAGATAAATTGGACATCATTTTTTAGGTTTGGTGAAGCATTTTCAAAAACATATCCTCCTCCCTGCTTAACCGCTGCCATAACTATTTCTTTATCACCCTTAAATTTATTAGGAGCATAAGCAAGTGCCCATCCATTTGTCTTTACAGCTTCAAAAACAATCTCCCTATTTTCTTTTAATCTCTCACTTGCAAATTCTAAAGCCGCACCATCTCTTTTTACGGCATTTAACACGATTTCAAAATCATCTTTAAATGCCTCTGAGGTAAATTGAAGTACTAATGGATAAGATTCAAAAGCCATCATAAATATTTCTTTATCTGCTCTTAATTCATTTGAAGCATATTTAAATCCACCCCCATAAGACCAATTTTTTATTGATTCAATAACTAAATCTCTATCAGCCTTTAAATTATCCGATGCATACTCTAAAATTTGACTATTTTCTCTAACTAATTCAAATATTATTTCTCTGTTATCTTTAATACGTTCTGAAGCAAATTGAATCACATATTCATCATTTTTAATCAACTCTTTTATTAGATCAACATCATCATTTAAATCTTTATATTTATCTCTGAGACTGTATCTGTTCTTTTTAATCTCATTAATTATTTCGGTTCTTTCTTTCATAATAATAAAAATATTTTATTTAAATTAACATTTTAAAATTAATAGCGTTGGGGAAAAATATTTATAGAAATAGCAAGTAATATTTAAAAATAGGGGTAAAACCTTATGCCCCTTTGATAAGAATAAAATCTTCATCATTTACTAAAAATACTTTTGTTTCAGGCACATAATATCTAAGATTTCTAGCTTCATACTCTTTTAAAATTTCATCTTTTACCTGAAGTCCATAAATACTTAAGCCTTCCTTATCAAATCGCCAAGTGTGTTTTTTATAGTAATCAAGATCGCATTCAAAATCTTCAAATATATATTTCACATTAAATACAACCACACGATTTTCTTCTTCTATTTTAAATTCTGTAATTTCTATTTTATCTGTCGTCGGATATTTATTTTCATCTAAATATTTATTTTCATATAAATATTTAGATGATAAAACTGAAGGTTCTATATCCAAGAATTCAAGATCCAGTTTTTTTTCAAGTGAATCAATCAATACTTCTTCCATCCCTTTTGAATAGGAACTTGACAGGAATTTTAGGAATTTTTTAAATTTCTCAGAATTTGATATTTTTATAGAAAAGTATCTTTTTTCTATAATAAGAGTGTAATTTTTATACATTTAGAAAAAAGACATAAGAAAATCGTATCTATTTCTATCTATTTGTTAAAGAATATTAAAAATTTGAAATTTCTCGTACTAAGATTTAGATAGATAAGTAAAAATACTTACTAAATATTTCTTATAATTATGTCTAATGCTGATAAAACTTTAATTAACAAGATCTTCTCATGGGCATTAGTTAAGGGATCTGGAGATGTAACTATTGATGAATCAATATTCTTGAGTGGAATAGTCTTGATAGCTAATGGAGAGGACTCTGATGGAGAAGAAACTTCAATTATTGAAGCACGAATAATTCTCGGAGAACAAGATTCAGAAATCATAATTCATAGAGAAGAAGAATTGTTTGATGAGTGGGCGCCAGAAATTTCAGACGGTATAATTAATAAAGTTTATGATTCGAAGAATTTTGAAACATATATGCCAAAAATTCTTGCATCAGAATTACTTCAAGTGGCATTTTATGAGGATCCTGACTATTTAACAGAATATAATTTTCTTATAGATGATTATGTTTATGAAGAAGGAGATAGCTCTTATTTCAGTGAAATTGAAGATGGTGATGACGAGACTATAATGGTAGGAAGTTTTGCTAGATATATTGAATTAGATGAAAGTGAAGGAATTGATATAAACGATCAAGACAAGATAAATAAACTATCAATTAAGTTGTGTAAAAGTGTCATAGCCCTAGGAAATTGCAAAAAGGATGTTGATGGGTTTGATTCCGATAGCTTTCAATGGACTGGAGTCCATTTAGTACCTTTACCAAATCAATAAATTTTCATATTTAAGGTAAATAAGTAGTAACAAAAAAATAACTACTGGTACATGTAAATACTTCTATTCAATTAAATTCTCAAATTCATTTGATAAACTCCAAAGCATAATCAAAACCTATGTTTTCATCATCCTCATCAGGATCATAATTACATTCCATCACAAAGTGCTTTAACTCTCTCGTTTCGGTATCTCCTAAGTTTATTTCTAAAACCTTTCCTTCATAAATCAAATTAGTTATCAATGAAATCTTCTCATCATCTTGGATATGAAAATCAACTGCAATCGGAATTAGTTTATTAATATCAAAGTCGTCAGGAACCTCAATACTCCACATATCGCCTCTTTCGAAGCTTTGAGTACCTATTAAACATGGAGATTCCCCGTTGAAAAATTTTATATTTTCCTCACTAAAATCTTTTTTCTTTAGGGTATGAAATCCCTTATCAAAATTTGCTCCAGTTTTGTTCCAACCTAAAATAACCTTATTCTCTTCTTCTAAATATTCAAACCTGTCATCATTTTCTAAATCAATTTCAAATCTAGAAAGTGCTTCTTCAGTGGTGATTTTGAACATTTCCTCTTCGCCTCCTTTTTGCACGAGCAATACATTCTTTAATTGGGTAGTGTTGTGCCTAGCAATTTCATCAAAATCATACCAAGGTTTATTATCCATAATTTCATTATCTTCCCAAAATTCATCCAGATCATATTCTTCATTCTCACCATTCTCGAATACAAAATCGGCCTGTTCTGTAGTTAATTTGCCAATACAAAACTCACCACCTCTTCCTGCGTAACAAATTAATTCCATAAAATAATTTTTTTAAAAATAATACACGAATTCTTCCTTTGAAGGTTAAATAGAAACATAATATCTTAAAGTTAAGATCACTTACTTATCATGGAATGGCTGAAATAATGGCTAATCAGTGGAGCGAAGAATCTCTATATACATAAGGAAAAAATAAGCACCTTTTAGTACAAGTACATACTTTGTAGATCCCCCTAGAGATCCCCTTTCTTATCTGAGAATGAAAACAAATAAAAAAGACAGGCGTGGGAAACCTGTCTAGTACTTGGATTTACTGAGTCGGGGCAACAGGATTCGAACCTCCGACCTAGTGCCAATAAAGAATTCTGTATAACTTTAAATATTAAACCTAAAGTACTTTTCTTCTTTTTCTGGATCTGATAAACAAGTAAATTTCTTAAATTCCTCTTTTCTAAAATCTCCTATTGCTTCAAACATTTTGTCATTCCAAATATCCTCTGATTCTTCATCCTCCCACTCACAAGAACTAGAGTCCCATTTATCCATAAGTTCTAAATCGTATGTTTCTTCAACAAGTTCTATCCATTCCTCATCAGTGAAAGTTTCGTCAATAAAAGTTTTACATCCTTCCTGTGCAATTAGAGATATTGATCCAAGATTACCCTTCCAGAAATCCTCAAACTCTATAGTAGTTAATATCTTGGAATCATATTTAGTCAGTTCAGAAATCAACCATCTTATCCCTTTTAATGGAGGTTCATTTTTAGACTCTATGTTTAACCCTTCTTCATCAAAATGATTAACGAAAGCCCAACTTGCTCCTAAATTCTCGAATGACCAATCATAGTCCAAAACATCAGGTTTTGAATCCTCATTCGACTCAAACAGAATATTACCCATTGGAATGCCTTCCGAACTAGATGATTCATCTTTTGAATTCTCCTCCATTCTTTTTGTTAACTCGAGCCATCTTGATTTTGCATTATGATTAATCTGTTCAAAACGAACAATCGTTGTAATTGGTTCAGACATGATTAATTTAAAATTTTAATAAAACTGGTAAATCCTTATCTTTTTCAGAATTGATACCATCCTCGTTCTCAAACATTACGTAGTGATAACATCCATTTTTGTCCCCAACATATTCCTTTACCCATTCTGCATCATCATCCCACTTATCTTCACCTACTAGCTTCATTTTATGTTTATAACCAGTATATACTTCACACGCTATCCAATCTTCATATTCTTTTCCCATAAATGGGTACTTTCTTAAGATTCCTAAATTACAAAAACTATCAAAATCCCATAAGTATTCATCAGCTTCAGGAAGAAAGTTAAAACACCTTATCTTGCCATAGGATTCCTCTTCTCTGACAATTAATTTTGTTTTCGTCACCTCCCAACCAAGACAAACATAAATTCGGGTTTTACGTTCAATTAAGTTATCACTATCTTTAATAATTATTTTCTTGAGGTGATCGTCAAGATTATCGCTCAAAATTATATTTTCCTTTGATTTAAATAATTTATCCAAACAATTTTCTTCATTTCTATAGGAATAAAAAAAGACATGGTCTACTTCATTAGAAAAATATTCATTCTTGCCAGACTTAAATTTATCAATTATTTTTTCTGAAATTTCATTAAAATGATTGAAATCATGTTTTTCTAATTCTTCATATTCATCTTCAAGATCACACTCCTTTATGCAGGCAGCAAGAATGAAAAAGTGTTCGCTGTTTATGAACTTTAAATCCATTTGATTTGTAGATTTAATTTTTGAAATTATAAACTTTAATTCCCTTTGGTAACAGTGTAAGGAATAACTATATTTATTTTATTAATAAAAGTTGTATCTCATATTAAGAAGAAAATAAGCACCTTTTAGTACATGTACATACTTTTTAGCGCCCCCCTTAGCGCCCCTCCAACGATCTAGTGCCTTATGCGAGTAAGTCTTAAAGGTATATTTAAAACTTGGTTTTTTTGGAAAATACAATTAATACAAAACATTTTGAGACTAAGACTAAATTTATTTGGATAGAATCAAAAACACTAATATTGATATACATTGAAAATATTTTCTTGATAATTTTGTAGCAATTCACTTTTTTATGACTTTACCTAAAATTATTATTGAATCTAAAGATAGTGATGCCTACTGCGGAATTATCCTTCACGAAAAAGATTATAAAAATGGAATCACTTTAAAAGTTGAATTATCCTCTCCTGATCTTATTGTTGAATTAAAAATACCTCCTCAAGATCCTTTTGGGACATTTTGGTCATATGAAAAGATTGCGAATAAAGGCTTTAAAAAAGATTCTGAAAGAAGCGATCTTTTTGTATCTGTCCATAAAGCTGGTCTAAAAAATTTCTTCAAAACGATGGAAGGATATGAAGAGGAAGAGCTAAATGAAGATCACCCAGATATAATGTTTGATTGTGAAATTTGGGATGAAACTGCTTGCTTTCTCACTACAACTGAAGAGGGTACATGGTTTGATCTTCGATTAAATTCGGATGATGAAATGGCGCTTGAAAGTAGGAAAAAATCTTTGGATCTAGAAAAATTTGATAATCTAGTACTACATGAATTTCACGAAATCTTAATAGATAAATCATTAAATAATATAATTTTCTTTGTACCTAATGATAGATCTGCCCCAGACTTTGATGATCTAACCAGCTATTTGGAAAATATAGACTAAATAAACTTATATTTTTAACTAAGCCTAATTCGAACTAATATATTATGGTTTGCGTGAGTTTTGCGTGAAGCAATAATTTGCGTGAATCTCGTATTAGCTGAGACGTACTGCTATAAATGATCGGGGCGACAGGATTCGAACCTGCGACCTAGTGCTCCCAAAGCACTTAAATGGCTAATGAAGCACTATGTCTTCAGATATTATTGAATTAAATGAAGATACATGTCTTTTGAAAAAGGATAAAACTATAAATCTGTTGGCTTATTTGTTGGCTTCAATATTAAAAAGTTCTACGTTTGTATTCTCCACAAATTCCCAATCATCATCACTGTATAGTTCAATTTCTCCTTCTACTGAAGAAAGGTAGATGCTGTAATCAATGCCCTGACTATTATTAATTTCTAAGAATTTTTGAAATTTTTCATCAGAAATTTCGAAATAAAAATCACTATTGAAAGTTGCTTCAAAATTATCATCATCAATTTTAGAGATATCACTTTCAATTGATGAATCCTCTACTACGATTATTTGGTCATCTTCTCCATCGTAATAATTAAATTCCTCAAAATTTACTTTAAATTTCTTTGGAAATCCTTCAGGTTCTGATTCGTGAAGTCTGAATATATATCCTTCCCTTTTTTTAACTGAAATACTAGCTTTTACTCTCATCTGGATTTTTATGAAACTTACAACTACCAATTATATAAGTGTTTAAAACATAGTTAAAACCAATTATTAATTTCAAGAAAAATAATGCCTCTTTCAGATTTGTTGGCGATTTGTTGGCGCGTATGAGCCATTGATGAGGAATTAAACCATCTAATGCAGCTTTATTTCTTGGAGTATCTTTAAAAAATGCAGCATCACATTGCCTACAGCTTGAGTTTGAAATCTCAGACAGTCTATTTGATCAATTAAAGTCAAATAAAGAGTTAAGAAAAGAATTTAAAATTCCCTTCGTAAAATCTGAAGAGGGTGAAACTTGGACAAAATTGCCATCCGACTTTAAATATAAGAATGAAAATGAGTGTAAAGAAGTATTTAGTACGATTATCAATACAGTTCCGGAGATACAATTTGGGGATAAATCCGAAGATGTTGCATGTATGGAATGGGAAGAAGGAGTTGAATTTAAAGAGGTCGAAGAGAAATACGCCTTTGATGATAAAAAATATCTTCTCTTGCAAAGACTTTTTAATTGTGGAACATGTAAAGAATTTCACAAAGGAAGTCTAGGAATTATTGATACTCCCGAAAAAGAGATATCCCTCAACTCAGGTTTTTCAGTAGTCAAGAAAAGATTATGGTTTGGCGATAATGTTGATGATGGCTTCGAAGTAAGCTATCGAAATAATCAATATGGAAAGTTTAATGAATTTATTTTCGATACTGATGGTGGTTCCGATAGTTTCATTTTAGAAAATGGAAAAGTTGCAGAATGGTGGAATACACTCGCTCAACAATAGATGAAAGATTAATAATGTAGCTAAGATTTTCTTTTATATTGGCCCTGCCTATTAGATCCTAAAATAAACCATACAATTATATTCACTTTCTGTTTTCAGTTCATCTTCTAAAATTGTATTCCAGCCATTTGAAGTGACTTCCGAGTAAATATCTAATAATTTTTGGTTTTTAGTATCATTTTCAAATTTTGGTTCATTTATAAAATTATAAGTCCAAGACCAAGCGACTATTATTTCCTGTTCTTCATCAAAAATATCTTCATAAACTTCATTAAATGTGGCAGAGTCAGTTTCTTCACTAAATTCTGCATTTAAGTCATTTGCAATTTTGGAAGTATCTTCTTCAAGGTATAAGAATCCTGTATAACCTAAAACGATTGCGTGTGAATAAAGATCATAATTAGATTTTTCATCCTTAAACAAATCCTTAAAATTTTTGCATAATTTATTTTTTAAAATCTCAAGTGATGCTGTAGATGTGACAGATTCTCTTTTTATCGAATTATCATTTGAAATTGAGCCATTGATGAGGAACTAAACCACCTAACCACTTTCAACTTTCCATATAGATCAGCAGTCCCAATTTTTTTGACTCAAGAGCAAAAATTAAATATATTTATCAAAGTTTCAAATTTTTAATAAATGACAAATGATATTGAGAAAGTTGGGCCCTCTATCGAACAAGAATTTCAAAAGGTTTTGGAACAAGGATTAGATAATGGTTTTGAAGAACTTATGGAATCCGAATTAACATTTAAACCTAAGGATAAGATTATCTATTTTTTATTTGAAGGTTTTTGCAATGGTCTTCAGGAAATAACATTAGAAAACTATGAAGGTGATGATTTGGATGATTCTGAATTTTTTATTTCAAATTCTCAAGAAATTGGATTAGGATGTTATTTCTATCTCCCTGACGAGAAAGAGGTATTAAAGAAATATATTTCATATGAATACTCTGATTGGATTTTTCCTGATAATGAGTCTTTCATCAAAGAAATCTTATTAAATGATAAAAAATTAATACTTGTTAAAACAAAAAATTTAGAGTTTAAATTCCCAGAGTCATGGGAAGAAACATATGGGGATATATATAAATTAAATTCAGGAAAGTATACAAGATTAGATGGAGATTATTCCTATGATTTTGGATATGATGAGAAAGGCGGAATGTACTCGACTAATCTACTAGTAAAAGTTTTATACGTTGACTGTCAAACACGAGAAAACTTTAAAATCATCGACCTAGGAACAGATCATAAAAGCAAGTTGAAGGAATTAGATTTAATCTAGGATATTAAAAAAAGCCAATCAAGTTCCAGAATTGAACTAGCACTAGATGAAATTGCATAGGCTAGATGTAATTAATTAAACGCTTACTACTTGCTAATAGTAAATAATTCACAGTCAACTTAGAAATAATCGTATATCATTTACAAAAATGAGACTTTAAATGAAAAAAACTATTTTTATTGGTTTAATTGCTGGCATTGCTGGCCTTGCGATTGGTTATAAAGTTCCAAAAGACAAGAATGTTGGTTACGTAATGATTTCTGGCAGGATTACAAATCCAGAACAAGCAGGTAAATACTTTGCTGCAGTAAATGATGTAGTTGTTAAAGGTTGCGGAGCAAAAACATTAACAGTTGACTATGAAACAGATGTTAGAGAAGGATACGATGGACCTTTTTCAGTACTCGCACAATTCCCAAGCAAAAAGGCAGCACAAGATTGCTATGAAGGTGATTATCAAAATATTATTCCTTTAAGAAAAGGAGCTATTGATATGAATTTTAGAATTGTTGAAAGAAATAGATAAAAAAGGCAGCTGATCGGGGCGACAGGATTCGAACCTGCGACCTAGTGCTCCCAAAGCACTCGACACCCCAAAGCGAGCACTACGTTTTCAAGCTATATCTACATGGGTCATCTGAAAGCACGTTCATTTTTTAGCGATAAGCTGCCTTTTTTATCTATTTCTTTCAACAATTCTAAAATTCATA
>LULO01000565.1_pt2 | contig 11107 bp, 22 predicted proteins | sample 728121 | NCBI WGS metagenome assembly LULO01 (sample SAMN03860287, study PRJNA289734) | marine metagenome | biome: seawater column; feature: ocean; material: water; isolation source: Red Sea water column Station 149 - depth 50m | place: Saudi Arabia: Red Sea | collected 2011-10-15 | depth 50 m | reverse complement strand
GTTTTCTTATGCAAACAATATATCTACTAGAGTTACAGAGAAACCGGATAAGAAAAAGATTGCAGAATACATAAAGAATACTGCTGATGCCCCTGTAGGATACAAGGAAACAAAACAGACAACATTTTCTTACAAAACAACAAAGTACAAGGAGACAAAATGAAGTTAAACGAAAAGCTAAGCCTTATTCAGACCAAGCTTAAGGTCGGAAAAGGTCATAGGAACGATTTTGGTAAGTATAACTACCGAAATCTTGCAGATATATTTGAAGGACTAAAGCCACTGCTTGATGAAACCGGTTGCTACGTAACTGTTAGCGATGAAATAGTATGTGTCAATGACTTTAATTACATAAAAGCAACTGCAACATTTAGCGATGGCAATGATACTATCACAACTGAAGGATGGGCAAGAGAATCTGTGCAGAAAAAAGGAATGGATGACAGCCAAATTACAGGTGCTACTTCATCGTATGCTAGAAAATATGCATTGAATGGCTTATTTGCCATTGACGACACAGAGGATGCCGACAGTATGGACAACAGAGAGCATAAGACAGTAGTCAACTCACCATCACTTAGCAAGCAACCAAATAAGGAAGTTCAGCAAGTATCTGACGAATGGAATGAAGAGTCAAGAAGTTCCGGAATACCTTTTGGTAAACATAAGGGAACCCCTTGGAAAGACGTACCCGAAGACTACATAGGTTGGATTATTGAAAAGAGCGATAATGCTAATTGGAGAACTATGGCTAACGCAGAGCTTGTAGCTAGAATGACTGAAGATGCTAGCGAAGAACGTGAATTTTATTCAAAACAGCAGGTCGCGGCGGAACCTGATTCTAGCACAGAGGAAGTCAAACAGGCAACTAAGAAGGGTTTAGAGGTCATGGAAGAACTTAAATTGGTAGTGGATGAGGATGACGATGACCTACCTTTCTAAGAAATCTTCCCAAAAAGATATTGTGCTTGACTATCTTAAAAAGAATAAGCGTATAACATCTTGGTTCGCCATACAAGAATTTGGCATAACAAGACTAGCTGACGTTATACACAGGCTCAGAAAAGAAGGTTACACAATAGAAAAAACTATGGCTACTCACAAAAATGCAAGAACAGGCAAGGTTTCTACATTTGCAAAATACAAGTTCATTGATGCAATAGATGTGGGGTCAAATTACGAACTTTCACTTGGTTAACTCCATTGCCAAGTGAAATAGAGGGCGGGTTAGTCCTCCTTCATATTCCCCGCCCTCACAACATTATGAGGTTATAATGCCAAGCAAAAGCAAACAAAAAGGCAATAGGTTTGAAAGAGAGGTTACAAACCTAGCCAAAGAGTACGACATAGACTCTCAAAGAGCCTATGGTAGCAATGGTTTATCCCTTGGACACGCTGAAGAAGTAGATGTTTTACTAAAAACGCCCGATAAAGATTGGAAAGTCCAATGCAAGGTAAGGAAGAATATAGCTAATTGGATAAAACCGGATACAAAGGTTGTTGATTTACAGGTAGTAAAAGAGGATAGAGGTCAGATATATGCTATATTACCATACGAAGAATTTCTAGAATTAATTGCAGATGACGAAGAATATAGAGGTTCGGGTTATGAAAAGCATGATGAAGAAAGAGAATATTACAAAGAAAGAATCGAACAAATATCCAATGAAATTGATAGAATAGAAGGGATAGCCAAAGAGATAAATGAACTTAAATAAATTAAAAATAGGACAACAAATAACAGGAAAAACCTTAAATTTTAAGGGCGAAAGAGTTATTGTTTCGGGAGAAGTATCTGCTATAAATGACGATATAGTATATATTGTAAAAAAGTTCCCTAAGAAAGAATATTTTGCCATTAATAAAAATAATATTATAACAGGAGAAAAAGATGCCAAAGAAAATAAATAAAGCACCCGCATTTCAGTTTTATGCAAGTGACTTTCTATCAGATTTGAACGTACAAATAATGACAATGGCGCAAAGGGGGATATACATTACCTTACTAGCTATGGAATGGATTGAGGGTAGTTTGCCGGCAGATACTCAAACCCTAAAGGTTTTATGTGGTCATCATCCTAGCTTTGAAGAAGATTGGAACGCCATCAAGCATTGTTTCTACGAGGAAAATGGTCGTATATACAACAGTAGACTTGAATCAGAAAGAAGTAATATGATTAACTACAGAGAAAGGATGTCGAATAACGGAAAAAAGGGTGCAAAAGCACGTTGGAATGGCAAGGCTATAGCTGAGCCATCCAATAAAGAAGTAGAAGTTAGAAGTAAAAGTAGAAGTAATACTAAAGTAAAGCTTTATAGTGAAGAATTTGAAAATGAATTTTGGTCACTATATCCTAGAAGAGACAACAAGAAAAGAGCCAAGGACAAGTACATTTCACTACGAAAGGCCGGTACTAAAAAAGAAGTAATATTAGAAGGGTTAAAGTCTTACATTAAGCAATGGAAAAACGCGGGTACAGAGTCTGAATTTATACCTATGGCTAGCACTTGGCTTAATCAAGAAAGATACGATGATGAACTTATTAGCAACACAAAGGTTATTAAGAACCTTGTTGTATCAAAAGAATTTCACTATATGTGTATAGAATGCAAATCCGAGAAGACCACAAAAGAAGAACTCACCATAAATGATAGGCTTTGTGAATGTGGTGATGGAATTTACGAAACCAAGAATACTGTTCTAGCTCAGCTTTCTGCCGACGCAAGAAAAGAAAATAAAATATCCAGCAGCGAGCAAAAAGCTAGCACGCCAGACGCTGAACCAGAAAGCCTTGAGAAAGATGAATTTGAACAGGCATTTTCAAGTATGGTTAAGTCTATGGGGGCGCGTTAATCTTGTGCGGTGGCTCCGTACTTTAAACAAGAAGATGACAAATGCGCGCTCCCAAGAAAATTAAACACAAAAAATCTTACGATGGTAAGAGAGCAGATAAAAACATTAAATACTGCGAGTCTTGTAAAAGATGTTGGGAATATAATGGTAATATTAAAAACTTGGCTCACTACGAAGATTTCCCCACATACAAAAGAGAAAGAAAAACTTGTAAACTTTGTTTAAAACGTCAAGGCGCTCATGTTCGGTAGGATACTCACAACTACAATCCTTCCTTCCTTGCTCCGCATCAGCAACTCCACATGGGCGCCTATAAATCAAAGGGGGTCAATATGTTAATATTTAACATAGCAGAAATAGTCGCAAATATATTTATACTAGGTCTTGGTATATGTTTTTGGGTTCTAGGTATATTTGGTATAGTTATGCTAGTTTCGATATTGAATAAAATGATAAAAGAAATAACTAAAAAGGAGTTAGTATGAGGTATTACTGGGAAGTCTTATTTAGCACAGAATATTTCCCTTACTGGGAGTTCACTATGTTGATGATGCTAGCACTTAATCTCAGTCTTCTATGGAGAGTCCACAGAATAGAGAAGAAGTTAGACGATGCTTAAGAAAGATTACAAAGAACAAAGAGACCACCTAGGCGCGCATTTGAAAAATAGCGCAAGTAAGGTGTATCAAATAACAGATGGAATAATGCGAATATCAATGTTAGCAAGGAAGGGTAAAGTTGGTAAAGGCTCTGCATTTAAAGAAATCGAAAAGCTAGCACTAGAACTCAGGCATTGGAATGACGTACCCGCGAACATAAGCTATAAGTTTTCGCCTTTGGGTATCATGGACGACAAAGAGCAATGGGATAAAGAAAAAATAGAATCTGATAAATTTATTTTATCTAAGAAAGATGCAGATGAAAAGATATATCCTACGTCTAAAGACATGAAGAATGTCCTAGCACAATAGGGTATTATTTATTATATTTATGTTAGGTTAGTTACTATAAATAACGTGGATTTGTCTCCTGTTATTTGTTTTGAAGGGGGAGACTTCCTTATTAGAACTACATCTCCCCCTTCGGTGTCTATATTATTTTAATCTAGCTTTTTTCATACATATGGCAACATCGCCCACAATCACATCTTTCCATTGATTTCTGTCTCTGCCTTGCCACATTTCGGTGGCGAGATAATTAACGCCCTTCCCTTTGTTTTTTCCGTCTTCATCCATCACTATGTCTGCCTTCCCATCTTTTGATACCACTACCTGTATATAGCCACCGACAACACCTTGAAGAGTTTCTAGAGAGGGTTCCTTGTCGGTAAAGACTTCTGTTTTGTAGTCTGTTTCTGCTCCATGTGGAAGAGCGGGCATTATGCTATAAAAGGATTGCCCGCCCTTGTCAGAATTGTAAATCGCTAGCGCTCCGCCATCATTCCCTTCTTCGTCCGCTTGTGAAAATATTTCCGTACCATCGTCTAATGTAATTATCATTGGGCGCTTATTCCACCCAAAGTTTTCAGCATCATCACTTGCCATATATTCTATGCTAGCAATTTTCTTGCCAAGCAATTCTTTATTAGCAATTTCTATAAATCCGTTTTTCATTTTTATTTCTCCTCTATTTTAATATTCGACCATCACATCAAAAGGAATAGCTAGTTCTCCACTTACCTCAGCATCCTCTAGCACGTCCAATATTTTCTTTTTATACTCTTCTGTACCTACTGTAATTGTAATTTTTATAGAACAATCGTCCTCTTCTCGCTCTTGTAAGTCTTCAAATAATATTGTTTCTGATATGTTTCCCATTATAACTCCTATTTTATTAAAAGGTTTGGGGGCGGATAACCAAAAACCGCCCCCTGCTTGGCGTGCTAGCTTATGCCTTTCCGCCTTCATCTTCGAGAGATAGCAATCCCTGTACTATTTCTCCTGTCTTTGACAAGTCAAAGGCAATGCCTTTCTTCGTGGGAATAAAATCATCGTTGTCTTTTGTCTTCGTCCATATGCGGACTTGACCAAAGGTCTTGTCATTGATTGTGTCCTTTGTGACAAGGATTTTAGTTGTATCGGTTAAAGGGATTTCATGTAGTACCATAAGGTTACTCCTGTGTTTGTGGTTTATGTTATGCCTTTGCAACAACGCCTGTTGCAAGTGCTATTTGTTCAAGTTTTTCTCTTGTATCGTCGTCACAATCGGCAAGGTTTATCTCAACCTTTTTACCAACGCTAGTTTGAATGTTTTGGCCTTTCTCGGTCTTAATTACGTCTATCTGTATATGCTCGTCATCCTTAATTGCTTTAATCTCTCTTGCTATTACAGTTGCATCGAATTGGAAGTATTTATCGGCTCTCTCATCTTCGAGGTCTATTCCTTCAATCATCTTATGTAATGGCATAATAAATCCGTCTATATCTGCGGTTAACTTAGACACTAGGTGAATCTTATTTTCTCGGCTAAGTTGCTTGTCGTCAAGTTCGCTTGCCCAAGCTGACAGGCTATTTAAAATCACGTTTATTGCTAGGTCAATAGCACTATGCAATGCTTCCTGTGTTTTTTCGTCGCCGTTTTTAATCATCTCGATAACGAACTTGCTAAATTTTTCAAAGTTTGACATTTGGTTTTCCTTTTATTTAATTAATTATTGTTTTCACAAAAAAACAAACAATAATTAATTAATATGTTCTGCAAAAAGCCAAGGGATTTCTCGGTTTGTCCATCTTGGATTGCTGTTGAGTTTTGTTCCTATGTAATAATCTTGATATGCTTGCACAGAGTTTTCGTTTTTATATTCGTCGGGCATAGCTTGAGCGAACTCTGTTAAGTCATTTTGCTCAAAATCAATCTTCTCAATATTGTTTTCACACCACTCGATTACCTTTGTGCTAGCATGGATTTTGCCATACCTCCATGTATATTCACTTGCCAATGCCTTAGCATGAGTAATTAACCAAGAGTAATTCATACGACTAAACCTTGCCCACTTTGTACATGGGTGATTAAAGTACGCTCTTTTGTAAGGCGGGTTATGTGATTTATCAAATGCGCTTGATAACATTTGCGCTGATTCTAGCACCATTTTTACTACGTGCTTATCATGTTGTATCTGTGCTGACACAACAGGACTTATGTTAAGTGCGAATATATTCATTTTGTCTCCTTGGTTTTTATTATTTGTATTGCTCGGTACAAAGTGTCAATCATAATCTCACGCGCTTCTACGTCTCCGCGCACATGGTCAAAAGATGTTTTCATGCTTTTTATTATTGGTATCATTTTTTCTAGGTTCCTAATAACCTCTTCATCGAACATGACATATTTGAATTATGACTCCTTTTATTAATTATTGTTTTCATAAAACTATAAACAATAATTAATTAACCTTTGAACCATGTTGGTTTGTTGGCAAGTTTCTCTAGTGTAGACACTAGCCCGTCTACAGCATCATCTGTTGTTTTACAGAATCTTTGCTCTACGACATGGAGCAAATCAAGTTCTTGCTTGTATGCATCTGTGGTCTCGCATTGATAACCCATGCCATTGTAAAATTCGTACTCTGTGTCCATGAGTCCAAAGCAATAGTCTCGGAATAACCCGGACAAGCCGGCGCTCATAAGCCTGTGAATGTCAAGCGGTTCGTTGGGCATCTTGATTGGTATGGATATACCAAAGTATTTCCAATCGTTACGTCCGTTGTATTGCACAAAGTTGTATGCAATAACTTCTACCGCATAACCCATCTTAGTTAGGACATCACTAATCAAAGCTAGCGTGGCTCCCAGCCTAGCAAAATCCTCCTCTTTGTGTTGCCAAGAGATTGCCATGTTCATACCAATACGAACATTAGCGCGCTGTGATTGGCGTACTGTAGTAGACCAATATTGGTCTTGACCGCCCATAAGTCTAGCCATGCTTAAGTCGTCTCCGTCATCACGAATAACCCTCTTGCGTTTGCATGATAGACCCTTGCCCACGAACTTGGATATTCTAGCATCCATGTCAATTTCAGAGCGCATTTTTTGATACAATTGTATCATGTTGTCGGATGATTGGCCGATTGTTAGCGCTCGCTTGAGGTTGTCTCTACCGACGACATGATTGCCATAAGTCCAAGTTTCCCTGTCGCTACCCTTCGCACCATTGTTGTGCCAAAAGGATTTTGTTTCGTAGATACAATCTAGCATGGTTCTCATATCCGGCATATGAATAACCGCATGGATACCTTCATCATTGTCGTTGATGATTTTTGGTTCGAGTATATTGTTGTAAATATTCCCCATTATTTGTACTCCCTTTTTAGTTCTTTGATGTTGACCTTATCAAGTTCCTCTTTCGTCCATCCTGTTGTAATGATGTCGAGTAGAAAGCTGATTGACTTGCCTGCTAGCATCCATTTTTGTCCGTCGAGAAAAAGTCTTGTGCTAATTGTACGGCGGACATGGTTCTTATTACATCTCTCTCTGAGCGACCACAGGCAAGCTGACATTGTCGAAGACAATCGATGCTCACCGGCTAACGCTCTTTCGATGTTTTTGTCGTAATCGACAAATACTTTGACCGCTTGCAATCTATCTAGAGTCGCCAAATCTAGTTGACCACGCCCGGCGAAATCAAAGTCGTTTCCGTCTCCCCATGTATTACTCGCTACAGCTACATGAAAGTTGTCGTCCTTGGTGACAAATGGATTGTCCTTGTCATTCGGTGTAGCTAGAATGCCTTGGTTATCTAGCACACTATTGAACACTAGGCCGGCATTTGCATCGAATCCGTCGAATTCGTCAAGACATAGAAAGCTACCATCACGAAACGACCTAGATACCGAGCCATCTATGAATGTACCATCGAATGTCATTCTGCCTGTCATATGTGACTCTGTCACACCCGCCGAGCCTTTGAGGTACTCGTAGTTTCCTTGGTCGGTGGAAAATCCCAATGCTCTAGCACATTGTTCGACAAGGTATGACTTCCCAGTACCACTTGGGCCACAAAGCCAAACTCTTTTGAAGAGTTTCAAGCATTCTAGCACGAATGGAAATTGTTTGTGTTTAAGACCCGACACACTCTTTACTTCTACGTCGTCAATGTAGACTTTTACAGGACGTTGTAAAGAATTGATTTTCTTGTCTACTTTCTTTGACAGTTCGTCGGTCTGTTCGCTGAAAGCTTCGATAAGGTCTCCCTGTATCTTTTCGGTTCTGCTGTATATGTCATCACCTAGCTTTTCTGCTACCTTGTCGGCTAGCATATCCTCCAAACTTCCTGTGCTAGCGGGCTGCGGGCTGGGTGAAGGGCTAGGTGTAGGAGTAGGAGTTGGAACAGGAACTCCGTCCTTGGGTTTATTGCCGTCGATAATATAGTCAACTAGCTTGTCTTTTGGAGTCGTCTGTATCCAACTAGACTTTTCTCCACGTTGTTTTGCCTTGGCAATAGCCAACTTTTTGACTCTGCCATGAGCCATTGCATTGAGTTCATTTCTGTTATACATGGTTTTCCTTCTGCCGATTTCGGCGGTTAGTTGATTGTTTTATTATTTCTAGCTTTTTCATAAAAAGCTGAAAAGCTAGAAATAATATTAAAGAACGGCTCGTAGTATTTGTAATGCTAGGCCGATTAAAGCAAAGGCAATTATAAAATTGCCAAGCGCATCCGAGGATAAAACCTCGACGATTTTTTCTATTATTTTCACGTTAACTCTCCATTTTATTCATGTCACTAATAAACTGACTGGTTATTGATTCTAGCTTTTCTTTTGAAAAAAGGCTAACTATGACCTTTTGAGCGTACCCATAAGAACAATGAAACTCCAAGGCTAAAAGCCTTGTGTAGTTATTGATAACAAAGGCTCTTTGTTTTCTATTGTTCGCGTTCCTCATTTCTAGACAGTTAAGGTAGTCTATTTCGCTATAATTTCCATATATGAAATTATTCCATAGCTGATAACCCCAATCACTCATTTCATTCGGTATGAAAATTAGCGCATCTTTCATTTGTTGTTTTATGTTCATTTTACCTCCATAGTGTCAAATAAATTATTAAAGATTCTCTTTAATACTTTTATTTCAGACGTTATTTCTGTTTCTGCCATCTTTTGACCAAAGGATTTGCAGTGATTATCATCACCGCAATTACACTTGGTATCCGATGGATTTTCTTTTATGTTTTGAAGTGTAGAGTACCACTCTATAAGTCTCTCACAGCTAGCTATTACTCTCTTCAATACGTCGATAATATATTTTATCATATATTCTTCCATTTTGTCTCCTGTTTGGTTAAGGTTACTAGCTTTTTCACTTACGTTTCAAAGCTAGAAACCTTACCTGTTATTGATTTAGTTAGCCTGTCTCCGGAACTCATTCCAAAGGGCATTATCAAATTTGCTTTTATCAAATTTGTCATTCTCTACCTTGAAGAGTTGTGCTATATCATCAAAGATGATTTTCTGCACGTCTCCCGATGTAATCGGGGAATCGGGGTTTCTTCCGGCCTTCTCTATTTCGCTTGTTTGTTCCATCGCGTTAATGAGATGGAACCATTTTGCTACAAGTTTTGTAAACTTGATGAAGTGTTTCTTTGTCATGGGTGTTTACTCCATTTTGACGGATATGGTTTTTAGTTATTGCTAGGGTGTTCTATGCCGTCGTTATAGGACATTCTAGCAGTTCCCTTGGGTGTTTAGGGTGTAGTTAAAAACTACTCCCTACCTACTCCCTAGGGTGTTGTCCTTCGCGTACCATCCCCAAGGTATTTTGGGCGGTCTATCCCTAAAGGGATAGGGCGAATTGAACCCTAGCTAGGAATCGAACCTAGCTTCCCCAAAGGGGAAGACCATCTAGGGTTGGTTGTGTATTCTGTCGGCTACAGTCTACGCGTTGAGATGATTCCAACGCGTGTTGCCGTCACTACTCTCGTCGATAGTAAAGCCGTTAGACAGCGCGCTATTCATCGCGTAGTCTAGCGCGTTCGGTACGTCGGACTCTTCGCGTCTCTGAAGTTCGTCTTCGAAGTCATAGACGGCGGGTGTAATTACCGCGCGGTCTCGTGCGTTCTGGACAAAGCTAGCTAGCTCGGCTTGGCGAAAGTGTTCCTCGTACGCGAGAAGAGCTTGCTCTTCTTCGGGCGTAGGAATATCTACGCGTACTGTGCCGGCTTGGGTGTTTACATCGTTGCGGTTAACAACTTCGTTGTTAGGGGTATAGATTGCTATCATGGTTTTGTCTCCTTCGCGAAGGGTGTTCTTCGCGTGTATTTACGCGCATCATGTGATGCGAGGTTAAACCGTCGGCCTAGCGCCGTCGGCGATATCCAAACTTACCAAGGATTTCACGCCAAACCTAGCAAAATCCGCATTATCGTCGGGTAATGCTAGCTAAACCGAGGAAAAAAGTAATGTTTGCGAACGCGTAGAGAGGCTACCAACGCGAAACGCGTACTCAACGAAAATCCGTCAGGCCGAACGCGTACGTAGGGGGGTGTGCATACGTATAGTACGTCCCATCCATTTTTTGCACAATTTTCAGATATAGACTGTGTACCTACCTGTTGTATATATGTCTATTTCAGTACATAAATAGACAAATAGACATAATAAATGAACACAGTAATAAACATAGTTTCTACACGTAGAAACACATAGAAAAGAAAAGAAAAGTAAAGAAAACGATTGTTTATTTTTACTTAACATTCTTTTATCCTCAACAATATTAACACTTAATGGCTAAGCTATGGCTTAGCTATAGCCTTGCCATAGCCTAGCTATGGCCTTGCCATGCATATAGAAGTAGAAGAAGAAGTAGAAGTATATATATCTTAGGTATAAAAAACCTTAGGTTTAGTAAAACTCAGGTTGCGAACTCAACCTTTTTTGCTTTGCCAACTAATTTACTTTGAAGTATATTCAAACAGGGGCTAAAATTATTTTTTTAACAAAATCAGGAGCAACAATGCCATACGAAATAAAAGATGATACATTCACTATTTTTGACAATGATAACAAAACTAAAGAAACTCAGCCAGACTATACAGGCCAAGGTAAAGTTGGTGGCAGGGAAGTTAAGATTGCAGGATGGAAAAAGGTTGGTCAATCGGGTAAAGAGTATGTATCTTTCAAAGTAGAGGATAAAAACAATTTTCCAGTTTAATGAAACGAATCAGAAAAAGAACAAGTGCTAGAAAAGGCAAAAGCGCAGCATGGAGACGCAAAGAGGGACAGAATCCCAAGGGCGGACTTAATGCTAAAGGCAGAGC
>LULO01001578.1_pt1 | contig 11147 bp, 14 predicted proteins | sample 728121 | NCBI WGS metagenome assembly LULO01 (sample SAMN03860287, study PRJNA289734) | marine metagenome | biome: seawater column; feature: ocean; material: water; isolation source: Red Sea water column Station 149 - depth 50m | place: Saudi Arabia: Red Sea | collected 2011-10-15 | depth 50 m | reverse complement strand
TTCTTATGTAAGTCTGGGAAGCTAATCCATTGAGGATCTATCTCTGGATATAATTCGTTCAGTTCGATAGCAATATCTAAAACATCTAGCCAATCCAGTTTTTGCATTAATGATCCTCTGACACCATATTTATATTATATTTTGGTAACTCTATTTCAATTTCTTCATTGTCTGGAGGTATGGTTTGACAACTAAGTCTTGAAGTTTGTTCTAAACCCCATGCTTTATCAAGAAGGTCTTCTTCCATATCACTGGCCTCATCGAGAGAATCAAAACCTTTTCTAATAATACAGTGGCAAGTAGTACAAGCACATGACATCTCACAAGCATGTTCGATCTTAATATTATTTCTGAGTGCTGCCTCACAAATTGTTTCATCTGGTAGAGATTCTATCTCAGCACCATTAGGACAAATTTCCTCATGAGGCCATATTTTTATTTTTGCCATTTTGTTAGATCGTAAAGCTTTCGCCACATCCGCATACAGCTTTTGCATTTGGATTAACAAACTTGATACCTTTATTAAGGCCATCATCTACATAGTCAACAAGACTTCCCTTCAAGAAATCTATACTTATGTTGTCAACATAAATGTTAAATTCTTTCTTTTTAAAACATATGTGATCATCTAAATCGTTGTCTACAAAGTCAAAAAAATACTCATATCCAGAACATCCAGCTTTTTTCACACCGATTTTTACACCAACTCCCTTTCCGCGTGAACTGATCATTTCACTAAAATGATTTATAGCACTATCAGAGAAATTTAGTTCTGAGGGAGTAAATGTACTCATTTTTTTACTGTTTTGACTCGTAGTCTTCTATAGCTTGTCTTATTGAATCTTCTGCTAGAACAGAGCAATGGATCTTTATTGGCGGAAGTTCAAGAGCTTCAACAATTTCAACATTTTTGATGGCTTTAGCTTCCTCTAGTGTTTTACCAATTAGCATATCGACTAGTTCACTCGCAGATGCAATCGCTGATCCACAACCATAAGTTTTAAATTTAACATCCTTGATAATATGAGTATTGCCCTTTGGCTCACACTTAATCTGAAGTTTCATTACATCGCCACAAGCTGGCGCACCAACCATTCCTGTACCAACATTAGTTTCTTTCGGATCAAATCTTCCAACCTTGAATGCCTCAGGGTTATTAAGCGTATTCTCAAACTTTTCAACAACTTTTTTACTGTAAGCCATTTCTAACTCCTAATGTGTATTCCATTCTACAGTATCTAAATCAATACCGTCTAAGTGCATCTCCCAAAGTGGCGAAAGCTCCCTTAGTCGATGAACTACATTTCCTAAAATCTTTAAAGTATTATCTACGTCTTCATCACTTGTAAATCTTCCAAAAGAAAACCTAATTGAACTATGTGCGAGTTCATCTTTTCTTCCAAGAGCTCTAAGAACGTATGAAGGCTCAAGACTAGCTGAAGTACATGCTGAACCTGATGAAACTGCAATATCTTTCAATCCCATGATCAAAGACTCACCCTCAACGAAATTAAAGCTTACGTTAAGAATATTTGGAACTTTATTATTTAGGTCACCATTTATGTATATGTGATCAATTTCTTCAACTTTCTCGAGAAATCTTTTATGAAAAGCATTTACTTTTGCGAGATCTTTTTCCATTTCTATTTTTGCTATTCTAAAAGCCTCGCCCATTCCAACTATTTGATGCGTTGCTAAAGTACCTGATCTCATTCCTCTCTCATGGCCACCTCCATGAATTAAAGCTTCAAGTCTCACTCTTGGTTTTCTTCTAACATATAATGCGCCAATTCCTTTAGGGCCGTAAGTTTTATGAGCAGAAAACGACATTAGATCGACTGGCATCTTAGTGAGATCAATTTCTGTTTTTCCTGTACTTTGTGCAGCATCTACATGAAAAAAAGCACCCTTTTCTCTTACAATCTCTCCAATTTCTGTTAGGTTATTCAAAGTGCCTAATTCATTATTAATGTGCATAATAGAAACCAAGATTGTGATTATATGATTGCCTTTACTCTTATAAAACCTTGCAACACCTTTTATTGCTAAATTGTCTGCTTCGGTGGCTCCAGATGTCCAAACTATTTCTCTTGGATCACAATTCACAAGATTTGCAACGTGAGATCTTGCTTGCTCTACAGCTTCATCAGCCTTCCATCCAAATCTATGTGATCTAGATGCAGGATTTCCAAACTCACCTTCTGGAGTAAGGAATTCCATCATTTTTGACGCTACTCTTGGATCAACAGGTGTTGTTGATGCGTAGTCCAAATAAATTGTTGATTGTGTGCTCATCTAATTTATCTCTTTAAACTTAATATATGGGCTATCATATGTTTCTACAAGGCTATTTATGGTTATTTTTTCTAAATAATCTTCAACTATATTGTTTAATTCATGCCATAGGTCATGTGTACTACATTTTTTTCCATTATGACAATTTGACGTCCCATTACATTTTGTTGCATCAAGAACTTCATCTACAGCATTCATAACTTCTTTGACAGAAATATTTGCAGGGTCTTTTGCATACAAATAGCCTCCATTTCTGCCTCTAATGCTTTTAACGATGCCTGCAATTCTAAGCTTACGAAAGATCTGCTCTAGATAATTAAGCTCTATATTTTGATTATTTGATATATCGCTCAAAGAAACCGGACCAGAAGATTGTAAAAAGCTTAACTCAGTAAGTGCGCTAACTGCATATTTGCTTTTAGTAGTTAATCTCACGCATGCATTATAAATACCCGACTATTTTAGTCAAGTTTCTATATTCATGCCCAATCTATCAGCTACTTGATGATATGATTCAACAACATCGCCGAGGCCTTGCCTAAAACGATCTTTGTCCATCTTTTTCATTGTTTTTGAATCCCACAACCTACATCCATCAGGTGTAAATTCGTCGGCTAGCAAAATTTTATCTTTGTACACTCCAAATTCAACTTTGAAATCAACTAAGATTAATCCTGAATCAAGAAATAACTTAGATAAAATTTCGTTGACCTTGTATGTTTGTTTTTTCATTTCTTCTATTTGACTTAAATTTGCCCATCCAAAAGAAATGATGTGTTCATCATTAATGAGCGGGTCACCAAGATCATCATCTTTGAGAAAAAACTCAAATAATGGACTCTCAAAAACTAAGCCGTCTTCTGTGCCTAAACGCTTACAAATTGATCCAGATGCTCTATTTCTTATAACACATTCAATTGGGAACATTTCTAATTTATATACAAGTGAATCAGTATTATCTATCATCTCAATAAGGTGTGTATCTACACCATTTTCTTTAAGATGATCCATAATGAAAGCATTAAATTGATTGTTAACAGCGCCTTTACCGAGAAGTGCCTCTTTCTTTTTCCCATCAAAAGCAGAGGTATCATCACTGAAATGCATTATTAAATGATCATCATTTTCAGTAGTAAACATTGACTTAGCTTTACCTTTTGTTATTTCTTGAATTTTATTCATTAGCTTAAAGATTCGTTTATTTTCGATAAAAGTTGTTCAGATTCTTCAATATTACCATCTTTTGATACGGCTCGAACAAACGTTTTATCATTTTCTTCAGTTATTATAATTTCAAAATCTGATTCTTCACCAATAACAATTTCTTCAGGATTTACTTGTTCGTTTCTTCTACCAAAAAGACCAAAAAATCCTCCCTCTTCTTCCTGAGCATAGCTAACAAAAAATATTCCATTGGTTCTATCTCTGTCATTTGTAACAATATTTGCATCAACCAAAGCCTTGCTAACTGATGACCATGCTCTATCAAAATTCAAATCTAATGCAATTACTGTTTTTCCATCCTCTGTAAAAATGTTTGCTTTTTTCATTTCATTTAAATTTTGCGCTGCAAGTGAAGTACCAGAAAAATTACTTATTGATTCTGCAAAGTACTCAACAATTTGTGACATTTGATTTTGAAGAAAATCTGGATTACTAATGATTGTTCCATCACTTTTGTTTATTTGGTATAGAAAAATCTCAGTTGATGCTTCTTTAATGCCGTGTTCAACTCGCATTTGAAGTTTTGTATTTTGGTCATAATCAATATCAATCTCACCAGTGTTTGGATCAGCTTTTGTAACTTCATATATAGAAGTATCCCAGTAATTTTTTGATATTGGCCAAGAGGTAGATGGAAGAGTTTCTATGTAAATCCACATTAACTCACCTAATCGTCGAAGCTGAACCGAGCTATTCCCAGATGATGCAAAAATTTGTCTTGGTTTGGGGACCTCAAGCTGATCATCAATAATCTCAAGATCTGATACTGGATAATGATTTTCAGTATCTGGATTTGATAAAGAACTTGGTAGAGAAATATCCTCTTCAATTTCTTCATCTAAAAAATCATATTTCTTATCCGGAAAATAACCTTCTGAACCACCAAACAATGAACATGAACTTATCAAGATCATTGTCACTAAAATTAAAAAATATTTAATCATATTAACTGTAATTTTATCATCTCAGCCGAAATAATTTCATGATACTTAGTATCTAATTCAATTAATGGTAGCCTTAGAATATTGTCTATGAGGCCCATTTTATATAACATCCATTTTACAGGAATTGGATTTGACTCAATAAAAAGCAGTTCATATAGATTAAAATATTTTTTATTTATTTCTGTTGCTTCTTCATTATTATTATTGCGAACTGCTTTACAGATTTTTGAAATATCATTGGGTATTACATTTGCTGCTACTGAAATCACACCATCACCACCTAATTGAAGAAATTCGCAGAAAGTCGGATCATCGCCCGATAAAATTTTAAAGTTATCGTTATCTTTAGAAATGTTTATTAAATCATTTATTCTTTGTTTGTCATTCACAGCTTCTTTAATTCCAACAATATTCTTATGATTGGATAGATGCTTTACTGTTTCTGTAAGTAAATCACATGAAGTTCTGGAGGGAACGTTATATAAAATTTGTGGTATGTTGCAAGAATCAGCGATCTTTGTGTAGTGTTTTATCAAACCAGCCTGAGTTGGCTTATTATAATAAGGGGTTACAAGAAGAGCATAATCTGCTCCATTTTTTTCAGATTCAATTGTTAAATCAAGAGCTTCAGAAGTAGAGTTTGCTCCAGTTCCCGCAATGACAGGAACTCTGTTGTTAACATAATCAACTGTATATTTGATTAGTTCGATATGTTCATTAAAATTTACTGTTGCTGATTCACCTGTAGTTCCAACTGAAACAATGCCATCAGTCCCTTCTTCAATATGCCAATCAATAAGTTTTTTTAATGCGCTATGATCTATATCTCCATTACTTTTCATGGGAGAAACTAATGCTACAAAACTTCCATTCAACTCTTGCATCGTTTTATAATTAAGTAAAATAAGACTATACACTATTATAAAAATAACTGTCATAAGGAATAAAAAACATGAGTAATCTAGAAGGCAAAAAATGTCCAGCGTTTCAAGGAGAATGCACCAATAATAAAACTTTCTCAAATAAAGATTTTTCAAACAAAAATCTTGTTATCTATTTTTATCCAAAAGATAGCACCCCTGGGTGTACAACAGAGGGTCAGGATTTCAGAGATAACTACAAAGAATTTAAAAAATATGACACTGAAATTCTTGGTGTATCAAGGGATAGCGTTAAATCACACGAAAACTTTAAATCGAAACAGTCTTTTCCTTTTGAATTATTATCAGATCCAGATGAAAAAATGTGTAATGCTTTTGATGTAATGAAAATGAAATCAATGTATGGGAAACAATACTTGGGTGTCGATAGATCAACATTTTTGATAGATAAGACTGGTAAAGTTAAAAGAGAATGGAGATCGGTTAAAGTTAAAGGTCATGTCGATGAAGTATTAAATGAAGTAAAAAACCTTTAATAAATTTCAACAAAAATTTTTCTTTTATTTGTAATACCTCCTCTTATCATTCCATCAGTATTAAATGGCATAGCTATATTTGCATCATAATCGATCGCAATTATGCCGCCATAAGCCTCAATTTGCTCTAATTCATCAACAATCTCTTGAGATGCTTCAATAATGGATTTATTTAAATATTCAATTCTAGTACAAACTTCTTTGGCAACCTGATATTTGATAAAGAATTCGCCATGTCCAGTTGATGAAACTCCACAAACATTATTTTGTGCCCACGTTCCAGATCCTATGATAGGAGAATCACCTACTCTTCCAGGCATTTTGTTAGTCATTCCACCCGTTGAAGTCGCGGCAGCAATATTTCCATATTTATCAATTGCTACAGCTCCAACTGTTCCTATCTTGTCCTGGATTAAATTTAAATTTGTAGACTTGTTTTTAGCTTTTCTCAATCTCTTAAGATTCTTTTCAGAGTAAAAATAATCTTTACTAACAATCTCCTCTCCAATCTGTTCAGCAAATTTTTCAGCCCCTTCACCAATTAACATTACGTGTTCTGTAAGATCTGCAACTTTTCTTGCTACTTTGATTGGATTTTTGATAGTTCTTACCGAAGCGACCGCTCCTGCAGATCTATTTTGGCCGCTCATTATAGATGCATCCATTTCCTGGACTTCTTCTGAATTATAGACTGAACCTCTGCCAGCGTTAAATAAAGGAGAATCCTCAAATTCTGAAACAGCAAACTCTACTGCATCCATGCTTGTCCCACCTTGTTCAATTATCTTGTAGGCTTCTGTTAAGGTCTTTATGATTTGTTCTTCAATCTTTTGTTTCTGATTTTCAGATAGATTTTTCCTGCAATACCATAATTTTCAGAACTCATTAGAAAAGATACTTGAGATAATAAAAAACATAGTACTAAGACTTTATGTTTCATTTAAAGAGGATCCAGGCCAAGAATTCCATACAGCTTTTATAAATGTTGCCAATGGTATTGAAAAGAAAACACCCCAAAAACCAAACATACTTCCAAAAATAAAAACTGCAAGAATAATAATAATTGGATGAAGTTTAACTGCCTCAGAAAAGATAATCGGTACCAAGAGATTTCCATCAAGAAATTGCAATAAAAGATACAACCCAACTAATAAATAAAATTGTGAGCCAAGGCCAAATTGTAATAAGCCAATGATGATTATTGGAATTGTTACCGTAAAAGCTCCAACATAAGGAATTAGCACTGATAAGCCCACTAGCACTGACAACAATGCAGTATATTTCAATCCAAAAAACGAAAATAATATTGCAGCTGCAAAACCAACTATTAGGATCTCAAGAACTTTTCCTCTTACGTAGTTGCTTAATTGAACATCCATTTCTTTCCATACGTTTGAAAACATTTCTCTTTTACCCGGAATAATATTTGTAATGCCCTCTATAATATTTTTTCTATCGAATAAGAAAAAGAAAACAAGAATTGGAAACAAAATAACATATAGCAATACAGTAATAGTACTTTGGATTCCAGATATTGAGGATTTCACAATATTTTGGGTGATGGAAGAAAGTTCTGATGATACTGCTTGAAAAAAAACAGATATTTGATCAGACGTAACTAATTCAGGAAAAGCAGTTGGCATATTAGAAACAAAATTTTAAAATTCATTAAAAAGTCTTGGTAAATCCAATACAAATGACTGTAATTGAACATATATCAATGGTATTAGCCATATAAACATTGCCGCACCAAAAATAATAAATATGCTAAATGAAAGCATTAAGGCTATAGACTCAGAAATATTATAAGTCTCTATTTTTTTTTGAAGGCCTACCAAAAGATATGCTACGACTATACTTATAATGAATGGGGTTAAAACTGCTGCAAAAAAATTAAGTACAACCAGTGAGAGAACAATAATCAAAGAAAAAATAATTGTTTCTTCATTATTGAATATCTTTTTAAATACATTATTTATATGTTCAAACATGGGTTTATTATATATAAGATTGGCTGAAAAATAGCATATTAGAGTAATGACTTAGATGAAAATGATATAAAATCATAGATATCATATTTTAAATGAAATCAAAATTTTTAAATTTTTATATTTTTTTTAGCGTTTTTTTGTCGTCAGCATATTCTTACGCACAAGAATTAGATTTACCTGAACTAGGAGACAGGGTCTCAGGAGCAGTCTCAACTTCTCAAGAAAGAGCTATTGGACAACAGTTTCTTAAACAAGTTTATTCTCAAGCTCCTTTAATATCTGATCCACTTCTTTTTGACTATACAGAACATCTCATCTATCGACTTTCAGAATATAGTCAAGTTGCAAACAGGTCATTTAATATTTTACTAATTGACGATAGTTCACTTAATGCTTTTGCAGCACCTGGTGGAATTATTGGAGTAAATGGCGGGCTTTTTTTACATGCTGATAATGAAGGACAATTTTCATCAGTTTTAGCTCATGAATTGGCTCACTTAAGCCAGAGGCATTTTGCAAGAAATGTTCTAAAGTCAAAGGACAGCAATCTTTCGTCTGCATTAGTAATGGTATCTTCTATTGCAATAGCATTGATAAGCAATAATCCGAATGCAATCGCAGTTGGGCCAGCCATAATGCAACAACAAAATCTTAGATACAGTAGATTATTTGAGAAAGAAGCTGATAGAGTTGGTTTTATAAATTTAGTTAATGCCGGTTATAACCCTAACTCAATGGGCGAGATGTTTGAAAACATGAATGACTTGAGAAGATTATCTGGCGATCTTCCTCCAGAATTCTTGTTAACACACCCTCTTTCATCTTCAAGAATTAGTGATGCATTTAATGCTGCTGAAAATATATCTGAGGAAGGAACAAAGCAAGATTCTCTAGAATTTTCTTTAATGAAAGCTAGGTTAGAAATATATTATGAAAACATTCCAGCAAATGCATTAAGATTATTTGAATCTAAGTATGCAGAAAATCCTAGTGATGCAAATCTCTATGGTTTGGCCCTCGCCTACAAAAAAAATAATAATTTTAATGAAGGTTTAGCCAGTCTTGATAAGTTACTAGAAAAATATCCAAAAAATCTGGTTCTCAATACAACGAAAGTAGAATTCTTATCTTACTTTAACAAATTCAATGATGCTTTAGATTTGGCAAACAAGTTTTTAGAAATTTCTCCTAAAAACTATCCATTATCTATTTCAAAATCTCAAATACTATTGAATATGGGTCAATATTTTGAGTCTGAAGAAATTATTCGTGATCAATTGCTTAGAAAAAATGATAGTCCTGAACTGTGGTTTATGTTGTCGGAAACCCAAAAAACTAGTCAAAATATCGTTGGCTATCATCAAAGTAGAGCGGAATACTTTTTGCTGCTTGGACAAGATGAAAAAGCATTAAATCAATTAGAATTTGCTCTTCAATTAACTCAAAATAATTTTCAAGTTTCTGATCGTATTATGACAAAAATTATTGAAATAAAAAAATCCTTACAAAATTCTAGAGGTCTCTAATCTTATTTTCTTTAGATATCCTCATTCCTAAAAAAGATAAATATCCAGCAATTGGTAATGCCATCAAAGGCAGCGAATTAAATGTAATAGTTGTAAATCCTGCAAGTTTTATTAACGCACTTCCAGTTAGATCTCCAAATCTTGATACAAACGTGTCAATTAATACAGATGACTTATATCTATCATTCTGTTTAAGAGTACTATAAATTATTTCTCTAGTTGGCTTGTTAAATCCATACTCAAATACCCTTAAAAAAACTGTAACTATTGCAACCGCAACTATAGATGGAAAAAATCCATAAAGTAAATATGCTATCAAGAATAGAAAACCATAAATAATCATAATATTTTTTATACCAACTTTTCTAATAATAATGTTGGTTAAAAATAATTGAATTAATAATGTTAAGGGAGAAACTATTTGTTCAATTGTTGCAAAGAATGAAATTCTTTGTTGTGAATCTGAAGACCACTCTTCTATTATATTAATAGCAGTTATCCACTGAATTGTCATCAAACAAGTCCACATCCAAACATACGCAGCAATATTTCTAATTTCCTCAGATTGAATTGAGTTCTTTATCGAGTCTAGGCTGCCTCCACCCACACTATTTTTATCAAGAATCTTTTCATTCATTTTTGATCTAGTAATATTCATTGCTAATAACATCGCAAAAAACAATAAAATTGCTGCAGATAATGTAAAAAACTCTAAGCCATATTCATCAAAAGAATTTGAAAATCTTTTTGATATTTCTGAGCCAAATATTGCGCCAAGAGAACCTCCAGCCATAATTACGCCATAAAAAGATCTTGTCTGAATCACCAATACCTAAAAACTTCCAAGTAGATAAAAAAATTAATAAATTTACAATTAAAAACGAATAGCAATAAATTACGATTTTTCTTAAGTTTGTCTTGGATACAACCCAGGAATAAATAGGATTAATAAGCAACATTGCAATTGCGCCAGCAGCAAGTAAGTATGGCAAATCGTCTACATTCGCTACTGCCATCTCATTTCTGACAGGCCTCAAAACATACCATGATGATAAAACTAGAAAAAAAAGAAATGAGCCTAAAAGTGATTCTTTTGAGAATGATTCTTTTATTTCATTAATTGAATCTCTTGCTGAGGAAAAAAACATTTCAAATATTATGCCTTATAAAATGGTGGGTCGCACAGGATTCGAACCTGTGACCAATTGGTTAAAAGCCAACTGCTCTACCAGCTGAGCTAGCGACCCACGGTAATACATATAAAGATGAGGATTATTCCATATTTTTCAATAACTGCAAGGCTAAAGATGAGGCGCTGTTATTAGGGTATTCTCTAACAACAAAATTATATTTGTCCTTAGCACTTTGAACGTCATTTGATTTTAAATAAATATCTCCAATTTTTTTGTGCGCCAGAGGAACTCTATAGTGATTTGGGTAAGAACTGATTAACTCCATAAAGTGATCTTTAGATTTGCTTAGATCATTTTCTATTAAAGATATTTCTCCAAGCCAAAAGTGAGAAAGTGGATTTTTTTCTTCATCTTCAAAGCTTTCTACAAAATAATTAAATAACTCATAGGATATGTCATATTTCTGTTCTTCTAAGGCAGCAATGGCTGAATTAAAAACCTGATCCTTACTTTTTGGATCATCAACACCAATGAGTTTAATATCCTGACTCAATATTAATTCATCTACATTTTTCGATTGATTATCAGATGTGTCACTTAATGACTCATTTATAAGC
>LULO01000896.1_pt1 | contig 11147 bp, 14 predicted proteins | sample 728121 | NCBI WGS metagenome assembly LULO01 (sample SAMN03860287, study PRJNA289734) | marine metagenome | biome: seawater column; feature: ocean; material: water; isolation source: Red Sea water column Station 149 - depth 50m | place: Saudi Arabia: Red Sea | collected 2011-10-15 | depth 50 m | reverse complement strand
GACCCTAAGTCCTTGACTACTTTTCCAAATGTTGCCATATTACCGGTTGCTTTTCTTGTTTAAATTTTGTATACTTTAACTATATTTATAGGCACAATAATAGGCGCATTTAATTCCCGTACGACACATCAACAGACCTGTTTGTGGTCACTTTTACATCAACAAAATTGGAGAAACATGAAGAGAGTAAAGTACCTAAACAACAGAGATCTGTTAGCACAAATACACGCCAGCAAGAACACATATTGTTCATATGTCACACAAGAAGACGCCCAGTACGATCTCATAGTACCCAATCTCAAGAAGATCAATGCCAACGCCATAGCCATGGCAAGAAAGGCCAAGGCCAAGAGGCTGACACAGGAAGCGTGGGAACAGGCCAAGGATGCAGGACTTAAGAAAATAAAATTGGCCGACTACACAGTATCACCAAGGAAGATCGATAAGACCGATCTGGTGTTCAGAGTCATGACTTACGATCACGTGCCTATGGACAGTGAGAGGAAAAGAAATCCAAAGCAGGAGGCGGATCACCACAGCAAGGTGAACTTCCCACCGTTCCAACACTACAGACTCAACGACAAGGGCAAACTGGTGTGTGTGGGCAAGTCACACTGGACTGGTGGCATGGACAACGGACACTTCTCGTGCGACCATGGAAAGATGACCAATACTCTTGCACTGATGTACATGAAGTTGTGTGAACGCTATGGCACAAGGGCAAACTGGAGAGGTTACACATACAATGATGAAATGCAGTCACAGGCACTGATGCAACTGTCACAGATTGGTTTGCAGTTCGACGAATCAAAATCAGACAACCCATTTGCCTATTACACAGCGGCCATAACAAACAGTTTCACGAGGATACTAAACATAGAAAAGAAAAATCAAGCGATCAGAGATGACCTGCTGGAATACAACAACATGATGCCCAGCTTCACAAGGCAGAATGAAAACACGACAAACACTGCTTCATACCAGAAAAGAATGAAGACAGCACACGGAGAAGTAAAGACCGTGAACAAAACAGGTATTGCCAAACTGAATAAAAAATTAAAGAAGACAGGAAAAATAGAAGCACAAGATTTTGCAGAAGTAAATTATAAAAAAGTAGATATGACAAATCACAAACCAATAGTAAAAAAGAAATGGTAACCAATGGCATTTTTTAAAAAGGTAGCTTGTTTCACCGACATACACTTTGGGATGAAGGGCAACAGTCGTGTACACAACGATGACTGCGAAGCGTTCATATACTGGTTCATAGAACAGGCCAAAGCACATGGTTGCGAGACCTGTATATTCCTAGGAGATTGGCACCACCACAGAGCAAGTACAAACGTGTCCACGATGAACTACACTGTATCCAACATGGAGCGTCTAGGAAAAGCATTCGAGAAAGTTTACGTGATAATGGGAAATCATGATTTGTTTTACAGAGAAAAAAGAGAAATAAATTCAATGGAGTTCATAAGAAATATTCCAAACATACATCTCGTAAATGACTGGATAGTCGAGGACGACGTTGCACTGATACCGTGGATAGTGGGAGATGAATATAAAAAAATTGAAAAAATGAAACAACAGTATGTGTTCGGACACTTCGAACTGCCATACTTCAAGATGAATGCAATGGTGGAGATGAATGATGAAAAACGTTACATACATGGGCAATGCTTTCCCACACAACTACGCAGATGCTTGGGACGATGACCGAGGCATGATGATCATAGAACATGGTGGAAAACCCAAATACATGAATTGGCCCGACATGCCAAGATATATCACCATAAAAGTTTCACAACTACTTGAAGATCCAGAAAAGTATCTGAAACCAAAAATGTATGTGCGGGTCACGTTGGACATAAAAATAAGTTATGAAGAAGCAAATTTTGTCAGAGAGACATTCATAGACAAATACAATTTAAGAGAACTGCAACTGATACCAGAACAGGTGGACAACGCACAACAGCCAACTGTCGAGGTGCAGAAGTTTGATTCCGTGGACCAAATCGTTATCAAACAGTTACAGGGCGTTGATTCAGAAACTTACGACAAAAATATATTAACAGCAATTTACAACGATCTAGATGTCACGAGTTAGTAAAAAGAAATTTTGGGAGGCGTTGAAAAAAGAGCCGGACAGATATCACGGTATATTTGATATATTCAGCAAGCCAATCACACAAAAGCAATGGCTGAAAGGTTATCAAAAATGGGTGGAGGATCACACGCTATCATCTTCGTTGGATCAATACGAAATGATAGAAAACATACACAAATTCCGTAGGAAGAAAAGAAAAAAATGCTAACGATAAATGAACTGACGGTAAAGAATTTCATGAGTGTGGGTAACCAGGCACAGGCAATAAAATTTGCCAATAAAAACCTTGTGTTGGTGATCGGTGAAAACATGGACCTGGGTGGCGATGATGCAGGTGCTAGAAACGGAACAGGTAAAACAACAATTATAAATGCACTATCATATGTTTTCTTTGGCGAAGCACTGACCAACATAAGAAGAGACAATCTAGTAAACAAGACCAACGAAAAAGGAATGTTGGTAAGTGTAAAGTTTGTAAAAAACAATATTGAATACACTATCGAACGAGGCAGAAAGCCACAGATATTCAAGTTTTATGCAAACAACATCGAACAAAATGTAGAAAGCAATGAAGCACAAGGTGAAAACAGAGAAACACAGATCGAAATAAACAAGTTAATGGGTATGACGCATTCTATGTTTAAAAACATAATTGCACTGAACACGTACACCCAACCATTTTTATCAACCAAAGCAAACGAACAAAGAGAAATCATTGAGCAGTTGCTTGGTATAACCTTGCTATCACAAAAAGCAGATCTTTTGAAGGAAAAACAAAAAGCAACCAAACAAATACTCACAGAAGAAAAACTTAAAATAGATGCCAAAGAAGCGTCAAATGAAAAAATAAAAGAATCTATTGAGAGTCTAAAAATAAGATCTAGTGCTTGGCAAACACAAAAGGAAGAAGACTCAAAAAGTTTCGCAGAAGCGATAGCAGAACTGGAAAAAGTAGACATAAAAAAAGAATTGGATGCACACAAACGTCTGCAGAAACACAACGAAAACTATATAAAATTGTTAAGTTTACAGAAGGAAAAAGCATATCACGAGGACTCGTACACAAAAGCAAAAAGCACAGTGGAAAAAACAGAAAGTGATTTGGAATACGCCGCACAACAGAAATGTCCTACTTGTGAACAGGAACTAAAAGACGACAAGCATGAACAGTTGGTTGGCAAACTTAAGGCAACACTAACAGAGTCAAAAGAATACGCCGCAAAATTAGAAAGTGATCTTGCAAAAATACAACAGTCTATAGACGAAATTGGTGATTTGGGCAACACTCCAGACACCTACTACGACTCCATGGATGAGGCATACAATCACAAAGGGTCATTGAAGGACCTCAAAAGACAACTTGAACAAAACGAAAAGAAAAATGATCCATATGCCGAACAGGTGGAAGAATTAACTAAAACAGCAATACAAAAAATTGATTTTGAGAAGGCAAACGAACTGGAGGATCTGCACAGACACCAAGAATTCTTGTACAAATTACTGACAGCAAAAGATTCATTCATAAGAACAAGAATTATAGAGCAAAACCTGACTTATCTAAACCAGAGGTTAGCATATTTCTTGGGCAAGGTAAAACTGCCACACACGGTCACTTTCCAATCAGACCTAACTGTGAGAATAGAAGAATTAGGCAGGGAGTTAGACTTTGATAATTTAAGTAGAGGTGAAAGAAACAGACTAATCCTAAGCCTAAGTTGGGCGTTCAGAGATGTATGGGAAAGCCTTTATCAACAGATCAACTTGTTGTTCATAGACGAACTTGTGGATGCCGGTATGGACTTATCGGGCGTTGAGAGTTCCATGGCAGTCCTTAAGGACATGAGCAGGACACAGAAGAAAAACATCTTCTTGATATCTCACAAAGACGAACTGGTCAGCAGAGTTAATTCTGTGTTGATTGTTATCCTTGTTTTTCACTAGGTAAAAGAACATAGTTGGAGTTAGATCTAGTTTAGAACAGATTTTTTCCACAGTATCTCCGTATTTTTCCCATCCGTAGTCGCGAGGAATGTTGTCCATCATGAATGAACCACACGCAGTCGTCAGTTCGTTGTATTTCCTTTGGGCACTGATCAGACTACAAGAATCCATTGTTCTCTGTCTAGACCACCTTAGTCCTATCCTGTTCCAGGTGAAATTATACTTGGACATACTCATAGCAAAACTTTTGATGTTTGGATGGTCAAAATCGAAGTGAAAACCTTTTGCGGCAGTGACCCAAGCACAGTCAATGTGGATATCTATGTTTTTTTGCTCGCACTCTTTCAACACCGCTTGCCATTCTGGCCTGTCTCCGTAAAAATAATTTGGCAATGACACTATCAGTGGCATACCTGCTTGAAGATTTCCAGGTTCTGTGTGTCTTTTTCCCATCACCGTGTAGTATGCGTATTCCTTTTCCAGTATCTGTATGTTCCATTTATTTCTACTAGCCAAACTCTCTATGAAATGTGTGCAACCCATTATGATATCCACGCAAGGAAATTTTTCCCAGCCTCGCAGGTCATTGATTTTTGTTGACTTGAACCAGGCACTTGCCTTGTCAACAAAAGCATCATGATCAATACTCTGCTGTGGATCGTGATACCATGTTTTTTTTAGGCCTGACAGGTATTCATCGTGTACAGGATTCAATGTTTGGTCTAGGTCTGATAACTGCAAATTATGAATATCTAACATATAAACTTATCCTGCCATCTTTATTGATTTCTGGTACGCCATGCAGACTGTTTTCGTTATTCAAAAGTGAATATCCAAAATTATTTTTGAAGGGGAACACATGGACAATCTCGCCTTTATCATCATACATGCAAGTTCCTTGGTCGTGATTGCTCAAATAAATTTGCACCGCTACTTTGATACTTTCGTTGTCTGTGTGTGGAGTAAGATAGTATCCAGGAAGGTCTTGCCAAACATCAACGGAATCAAATTTTAAATCTAATTCGTATTTTTTTTCCAATGCATTAGTAATTTGTTTGTTCATGAAAAATATCTGTAATTTTTTTAACTGTATGTCGTCTGGATCTAGAATCTGTCTTGCAAGATGTTCTTGATTTGTCAATTTCTTAAATTTACTTTTAGTAATATCAGGAAAATTAAAGTTCTTACCAAAAAAATTTTGGTATTCCTGAAAATATTTGCCATCTAAATTTACCAAAGGTGTATTTTCTATTGACAAAACCACTTCTTGTGTGCTTAAATTAAACATATGTTAATTAATTATATCGTACGAACATAAGGAAGGAAAAAACATATGTCACAAACACATGAACAGATCATGACAGAAATTCAAACTTATTCAGAAGAGAATGGTAAGTTCGTGGAGAAAGGCGTTAAAGCATCTGCGACTAGAGCCAGAAAAGCATTGGCGAACCTGTCTAAATTGATCAAAGCAAGAAGAAAAGAAATTCAGGAAGTTAAGAACGCGGCGAAGACAGCGGCGTAATCAATAATTGAATTGCAATTCTATAAGCCCTCGGCTTCAACAAGTCGGGGGTTTTTTATGACTTTAGGATTCCTTTGCCGTGTACTCTCACACGTATATGACCATTGTAATAATCGTTTGATTCCAAAACCTTACGTGCAAACTGTTCACGTGCTTCAATATAGGATAGTTCTGCTTTTGACTTGCAGTAGAAAAGTATTTCTCTTGTGAACTTATCTTTACCAAGTTTCTTCACGTCTATCGTCAAATCATCGCTAGAACCATAATAGTCCTGCCAGTCCGAATTGACCTTGAATCTTCTCTTGTTCTTTCTGCCTTTGAGAGGCGGCCTAGATCGTTTGAATTTTGCCAACTTCTTGCCGATATACATCCTACCGTTGGTTGTATTTGTAATGATATACACAAATCCCACAACATCTTCCGGCATGTTGGTAATCTCTTTTCCCTGGTATGTCCAATGCATAGCCATATTTAAAGCCAAAAAGATTGACCTTGAAATAAAACTCATATAAACAAGTGTGATAGGCACACTATATCTTTTTAAATTTCACACAGGCAAACATAGCATCGCAACCAGTGAGCAAGGAAATGCGGCTAACAAGCGACAGGTGAATCCTTAGATGCAAACAGCAAAAATGATGAGGCTCTGAGAAACAGCAACCTCAGGTTTATTATGCATTATCATACAAAGGCATAGTAGGCTCGCGTTGGAAGTATGAGTTAACGGGTACAGCACAACCGCCCGGCGAAAGCAACGATGTATGGTGACTGGTCGACTCGCCACAGAGCACAGTCAGTACGGCTAGAAATAGCCGTATTGTGACTGATCATCTGCCACAGTGAACGCAAACTGCGTTTACGTTTTTTTTTCCTTAAACTGCGTAAGCTAAAAAAAGAAACGAGCGTAAGCGAAGTTTCAGATGGCGTAAGCCGTCTCTGACAATGCATTAAGTAATACACAATGGAACTACTCTTCGATCACACGTTCGGCAAACAGGAACAGCAGGACCTGGTTATATGCAGGCCCATGGCACTGGTGGACGAGGACGAAGAAGCCGAAGCAATAGATCGGGGCTGGCTGGCGCTGGACCATCGCATAGACAACTACGTGGAGGTGTTCTACCAGTCTCGTAGCACACGCATAGACGTGGACAAGTACAAGCCCAGATACAAGTCACGCACATGGAAGGGCGAAGAGATCAAACTTAAAATCATAGACGCCTCGGAGATGGTGAAACTGTTGGGACTGCCCGACATCTACAAACGCTACATGCAGAGGAAAAATTTTGGCGCGGACTACGACCCGTTCGCCAACTACCACAGGCGTGACCAGTTCATGATATTCTACACCGGCACCGCGGACAACATACTGGGATTCACCAAGCAGAAGAGATACAGGTACCAGGAGGACAACTACCCCGCCATAGACGCCTTCGACTCACAGGACCTGGCGGGACTGGAGAGCGTGATACACGCCAACACAGTGCCCATATCCGACATCACGCTGGACCTCGAGATCGAGTGGGCCGCCAACAACTACGTGAGGTACTTCTACATGGGTTCCGGCTACGAGAACAGCTCGGAGTACAAGGCCAACTACAATGGCTTCCAGTGGTGGACCGGCACGGAGTGGAGCACCAACAAGAAACAGTACAGGAGATTGTGCAGGAGGGACAGTAAACTTACTGAATTTTCTTCTCTCGGAAACCTTTCACTGATCGAAGATAACTCTTAGACCAGTTCCGGTAGTAGGGTCCTGACTCCAGCATCTTAGAGAACCTGTTCAACTTGCTGAGACTCTGAACCAGGAACAGCGTGTAGTGCCCATTGTTCAGTTTCACCTGCTTGACCTTTTCATCTATCTCAGGATGATCTTCCAGTATCACTATGTCCCGTGGCATGAACCTTTCGTTCAACCATTCCGCCATGCTGACCGTCTGCTGTGCGGTGAAATGCGTGGGCTCCGCGATTATGCACAACACGTCCTTCTCGTCGAAGTCGAAGTTCCAGATCATGCCGTATATGGTTCGCCAGTCCGCGATGGAATTAAGTTCCACGTATTCCACCTTGTTGTCCACGATGGCCTTCTGTGCGAACGGACATGGTGGTAGGTTGCCAAATACCGGATTGGGTTTTGTCACGAACTTACGTATCCAGTTCTTAATTGTCTGTGTCGGGGTCTTTTTCTTCTGATTGGTCTTCATGTATGCCTTTGATTTTCTCCAGTGCCTCCTCAAGCAGTTTGTCCTTGGTTTCAAGTTTGGCCTGGAGCTCTGCTATCTGCTTGTTCTGTTCACCTATCTTGTGGCCCACCGCCTGCACGTCCTGTGTGGCGTGCTCCAGTTTGATGAGGACCTGCTTCATCCTGGCTTCCTTGCTCTTGACTTTGGCCAAGGCATCGTCACGGTCCTTGGCGATCTCTGCAATTTCGGCTTTGAGTTCTTTGACTAGGTCTTTTTCAGACATACAAGCAATAATTATCCGGTGTGTTTATATCCATTAAAGTATTATATAATGATTTAGAAAAAAGGTTGACCGCTTTTTTTGGTAGTTTCCAGGTTATCTTTTACCAGCGTTGCTATGATTTCACGTTCTGTTGGGCTGAGTGCAGAGGCCTCGGAGTAGGTCAAGCCACCCCTCATGTACCAGCATATCTTCATCAGTTCGTGTTTGATTTCTTTCTGTTTGCTTTCCATGCCTTTTAGGGTCTTCATGATTTCAGACTCCTGTTGTGACAGCAAGGTTATACGAAAAAATTTGATGAGTCAAATGTCACTGGAACTTCGTATGAAGCTGGTGCACCCCTTTTGATCTGATCCTCAGTGGCCTTCATCTTGAGTGGTTTGACTGCACCCTGACTTCTCAGACCCATCAGTTTGGTTTCTATCTCTTTTATAACTTTGGCGTTGGCGTTGTCCACAAATTCTTTTATGTGGGCGGCATCGGTAATTATCGTTTCGTCTGCCATCGTTATGCTCTCGATATTCTTTAATAAAATCTCAGAATTAAGGTCTGTAAGTTTTTTGAATGCTTCATTGAATCTTTTTGCTTTTTCTTCATCTGGAAGTTGACTATCTTGCACCGCTGTGTACATTTTTTGTTCTTGGAATGTACGCAAAGACGTGGAAGTCATGTCACGGTATGTCAGTGGACGCACCTTGATTTTCAATCCATCCTTTAGAGTAATTTGAGATTGCACTTTAACTTTTTGAATCTCATCCAGTATTGCCGGTAAGTTTACAGTGTGCTCTACCTGTTCGTTGATCACAGGGACAGTGAAGCCGATAGACATGGTCTCACCATATGTGGCAATCCTTATTGCCACTAACAATGTGTCCAGGTCATAGCTCTTGATCTGCCATGCGTCATTGATATCTGGCACACAACTCTCTATGACATCCACAACACCCTGTCCGTTCATCAGTGCGTCAGGTGTTTTAAATCTGATCTCATCTTTGGCCGTCATTGGCATGATGCCTATCTCGCCAGTTGATGATTTTGTGACCACTTCTGGTGGGTAATCGGTTTTCGACGGCAACGACACATATATGGCCGGCTGTCTAAAGTACTTGTTTAAAGGGTTTGCATTTTCAGTCATTTTTTATTCTATAAATATACATTAAAAGCATATAAGTGTCAATATTTATATGCGTATAAAAAGGGCAAAAAAATAACCGTATGGACCAAGAATTACGAGAACTACTGAAGCAGGTAATAGACGATCCCAATATTCGTAAAGCCAGAGAGGATGCCTTTAAGGCAAGACTTAAAGAAGTTAAGACCACTCAGGAAGCTGACAAACTAAAACTTAAAGAAATACAAGAATTACGTAGTACACTGCGTCTGTATGTTAAAGATCAAGATAAGAGAAAAGAATTAATCGGTATCATCGATAAAGAGATAGACAAAAGAGAGAAAAAAATTGAACAAGATGAGAAAATATTAGAACAATCAAAGAAACTGGGCGAAAGTTTCATTGGACTGGGCAAGGCGGCGTTCGCGGGCGAAGGATCTATAAGTGCATTTACAGACAATGTAAAAGGTCTAGGACTGCTGGGAAATAGATTAGATGTAAACATCGAAACATTTAGGCAACTTTCACAGACAGGTGCCAACTTCGGGCAGTCAATAGTTGAACTTAGAACGGCGGCGGCAAGTGCGGCACTGCCATTAGATGATTTTGCGGAACTGGTTGCAAACAATTCACAGAATTTAGCGGCTCTGTTTGGATCAACCACGCAAGGTGCCAAGGCAATTGCACAGTTAGGTGCACAGACCAGAGAACTGGGTATCGACAGATTAGCACCACTTGGGTTGACAGTAGATGAAATCAACGAAACACTTTTATTAAACTTAGATTCACAGAGAAGAACAGGTGTACTTAATCGACTCACAGATACACAGAGAGCAGAGAGTGCGATTAATTTCGCAGAACAATTAGATAGGTTGGCAAAATTGACAGGTCAACAGAGAGATGAACTGCGAGCTCAGATAGAACAACAACAATCAAATGAGAGATTCCAGGCCGCTTTACAAGGAGTCACTGATGAAACACGTCAGAGACTACAAGCATTCGCAGGAACAGTGGCAGGTATATCGCCAGAATTAGCGGAGGGCTTCCAAGACCTTATTGCAAACGCAGGTGTTCCTGTAACTGAATCAGCGTTGGCGTTGGTACAGAACATTCCTGGTGCCAGGGCCGTCATCAATGATTTAATTTCAGGTGTGGTGGATAGTGAACAGGCACTGGTGAGGATAAGAGATATTTCCGCAGGAAGTATAGATAGATTCAGACAAGCCACTGTCACAGGACAGGTGGAGTTTTTACGTCTACAAGGCGGAATAATAAATTTAGGTAGAAGAATCACCGACACCGGTGCTGTTTTTGATGAACAGAATAGATCTGCCACTAGCCTTGTACAAGGTTTGACGACCTTCGAACAGGCCACAAAGGTTCTGGCAAGCCAGTTCCAACAGATAGAGACAGGACTACTACAGGCATTTGGTCCAGCACTGGGCGGACTGATGAGAGGCATTCAAACATCATTCGGAGCCGGTGGAGCGATTGCAACGGCACTTGGTAAAGCACCGGGACTGACGGCAGGACTTATAACAGCAGGACTGGCCGGCAAGTTCCTGTTCACTGAGGCCAAGAACATCGCCATAATTGCCGCGGGTACGAGACTAGGAAACAGTCCTTTAACAAAAAGCATAGGTGGACTAAAAACTCTCGGAGCAAAAGGCATGGGACCTGTTGGCAAGGGACTGGGAGTGATCGGAGGCGGTACCGCTTTGGTAGGTGGTGCGGCACAGGCGGCGACAGCAGATGACAAATTGGGAAAAGGAATAGGAGTCCTAACAAGCATTCTCGGCGGAGCATTGACTGGCTTTGCATTAGGTAATATACCCGGCGCCATTGCAGGAGGACTTGGGGGACTGGCATTAGGTGGAATCAGTGCCTTTGCAGGCGGAAGGCAGTTTGGTGGATCAATGGATGCAGGTAAAACATATCTCACAGGTGAAGCAGGCCCAGAGCTGATCACAACAAGGGAGCAATCAGTTGCTACTGCCAAC
>LULO01000850.1_pt1 | contig 11235 bp, 8 predicted proteins | sample 728121 | NCBI WGS metagenome assembly LULO01 (sample SAMN03860287, study PRJNA289734) | marine metagenome | biome: seawater column; feature: ocean; material: water; isolation source: Red Sea water column Station 149 - depth 50m | place: Saudi Arabia: Red Sea | collected 2011-10-15 | depth 50 m | reverse complement strand
TCCTCATGGAGATCAAGCGGTATATGATGCATTAGTAAAGCTAGTACAAAATTTTTCAACTAAATATCCTACTCTTGACGGCCATGGAAATTTTGGATCTGTGGATAATGATCCTCCGGCGGCAATGAGGTATACTGAGACCAGATTAGCTCCAATAGCTCATAAAGGATTTCTTGAAGAAATTGCATCAGAAACAGTAAACTTTTCAAATAACTTTGACGGTTCTCAAAAAGAACCAGATGTTCTTCCAGCCCAACTTCCATTTTTATTGTTGAACGGCTCATCAGGTATTGCTGTTGGCATGGCAACAAATATTCCGCCTCATAACCTTGGCGAAATTGTAGATGGTTTAGTTGCCTTAGTTAAAAATAAAGATATTAGTGATAAAAAACTTTCTAACATTATCAAAGGACCTGATTTTCCTACAGGCGGAGAATTAATTTATAGTCATGCAATAGAAGAACTTTATCAAACTGGAAAAGGATCTATAACGATAAGAGGAGTTGTAAATACGGAAGAGGTAAATTTAGGCAAAGGAAAACATAAAAAGAATGCAATAATCATTTCTGAACTTCCTTACCAAATTAATAAAGCAGGTTGGATTGAAAAACTCGCAGAACTTGTTAATTCAGGCAAGATTATTGGGATTTCTGATATTAGGGATGAGAGCGACAGAGATGGAATGAGAATTGTAATAGAACTAAAAAAAGATTCTAATTCTGAACTTGTTATTTCTAATTTATATAAAAAAACAACTCTCCAAACAAACTTTGGCGCAATATTCTTAGCTTTAATTAAAGGCAAACCTGTACAACTAAATCTGAAAAAATATCTCAACTATTTTCTTGAATTTAGAGAAGAAACAATTAGAAAAAGAACTTTTTATTTTCTAAAAAACACTCTTGATAAACTAGAAATATCAGAAGGTTTATCTAAAGCTACAAAAAACATAAAAAAAGTTATCGCAATTATTGAAGAATCAGAAAACTCTGTACAAGCTAGATCAAAATTAGTAGAAAATTTTTTCTTAAGTGAAAAACAGGCAAATTCAGTTTTGGATATGCCACTAAAAAAATTAACAAATCTAGAAAAAAATCAAATTGATAACGATATAAAAAATTTAGAAGAAAAAAAGAATTATTTTCAAAAATTGTTGAACGAAAGAGAATTATTACTTGAATTACTTATAGAAGAATTATTAATATTAAAGAAAAAATACAATGTTATACGTAAAACAAAAATAATTAAAAATATAAATCAAAATCAAGAATTAGAAACGCTTAATAATCAGATATTAGAAGACTTTATAAATAAAAAAACAAAATTATACATAGACAATAGACTTTATTTAAAAAGGATGATTTTAGGTAATTACAAGAAATCATTTGAGGTTGTAAATAAAATTATAGATAATAAAAAAATTATTTATGCATATTAAATTCAGATGGAAGATTTAAAAAAGTTTTATTTGATGAAGATATGATTAAAAGCAATAGATCTTTCACTATTACAAAATTAAAAAATAATTTAAAAACAATTGATTCTTTTATTTCTAATGAAAGCAAAGATTTAATAATATTAACCTCGATAGGAAGAATTTTTAAATTTAATTTATCAAATAAATTTTTAACGCCAACTTCTAAACAATCCCAAGGATTAATCATTGCAAAACTTTTACCATCTGAAAAAATCGTTTCTTGTTGTACATTTAATGATGGAGAAAATATTTTTTTAATATCTAAACAAGGAAAAATCTTTTGCATAAATAGTAATGAAATTTACTGCTCAAATGAATACAGTTTGGGATATTTGAATGAAAAAACCCAACTTAAAAACGATTACTTCCTCAAAATAATGGCAAGTAACCATTACCTTGATATTGAAACTAATAAAAATAAATCTGCAAGATTAGACCTAAATAAATTAAATTTCAAATCCAATAAATCAAACTTTTTAATTGATTTTTTAAAATTAGATAATGATGAATACCTTGAAAATTGTTTCCGACTTGAAAACTTTCTCGACTAAGATTTATATTCATTTTCAACCCAATTTAAGTATTCTTGATTTACTGTTCCAGTTACATAATCACCAGTAAAACAACTCATCTCTAAACCTTTAATAGGAGAATCACCAATTATAGATTTACGCAAACTTTCAACACTTTGATAAACAAGGTTATCAATTTCAAGTTTATCGGCGATTTCACTTATTGTCCTATTATGAGCTATTAATTCATCTCTATTAGGCATATTAATTCCATAAACGTGAGGATAACGAACAGGAGGAGCTGCTGATGTAAAAAAAACTTTATTTGCTCCTGCATCTTTAGCCATCTGGACAATTTCTTTTGAAGTAGTACCTCTTACTATCGAGTCATCAACAATTAATACATTTTTATTTTTAAACTCTGCACTCATGGCATTTAATTTTTGCCTTACAGATTTCTTACGTTTCTGCTGACCAGGCATTATAAATGTTCTGCCAACATATCTATTTTTAAAAAAACCTTCCCTATATTCTATCCCTAACTGTCTTGCAACTTGCATTGCCGCGGGTCGAGAAGAATCAGGAATAGGCATAACTACATCAATATCTCCAGAATTGATTGTTTCTTTTATTGTTTCTGCTAAATAATCTCCCATCTTTAAACGAGCTTTATAGACTGAAATTCCATTCATAATTGAATCTGGCCTAGCTAAGTAAACATATTCAAAAGCACAGGGAAATAACATTGGATTTTCAGAACATTGCTTAGAGAAAAACTCCCCATCAAGATTTATAAAAACAGCTTCTCCTGGATCTACATCTCTCACTACTTCATAATCATTATTCTCAAGTACTAAAGATTCGCTTGCAACCATCCATTCTTCTTTTTTTGTGGTTAATGAAAGTCTTTTCCCTATGACTAAAGGCCTAATACCAAAAGGATCTCTAAATGCTAATAAACCATGTCCTGAAATTAACGCAATTGAAGCATATGACCCCTGAATTCTTTTATGTAAAGATTTGACCGCATTAAAAATAATATCAGGTTCTAATTCTTGATTATGAATTTGTTCTTGTAATTCTGTCGCAAATACATTTAACAACATTTCAGTATCACTTGAAGAATTTGTATGCCGCTTGTCGACATTAAATAACTGTTTTTCTAAATCTCTGGTATTAGTCAAATTTCCATTATGTATCAAAACAATTCCATAAGGAGCATTAACATAAAAAGGCTGTGCTTCTTCTACACTTTCTGCTGATCCCTTTGTTGCATACCTAACATGACCCAATCCAATTTTGCCAATTAAATTCCTCATATCTCTAGTTCTATAAGCAGTATTAACCTGACCTTTAACCTTATGTATATGAAAAACAGTATTTTCCATTGTTGCTATACCTGTTGAGTCTTGACCTCTATGCTGCAAAAGCAAAAGACTATCGTAAATTTGTTGATTTACATCATTTGAAGAAACGATTCCAACTATTCCGCACATAACTTAATATCTTAAAATGATTAATAGTTGAGAAATGTTTTTCATATTTAAAAGTAATCTGAAATACTATTATTAAATTTTTCGGTTAATTCCTCAACCCTAATATTGCAAATATTTTTTTCGTTGATTTTTATCTTCAGCGTGTCACTAGATACGTATCCTATTTTTTTTACATAAACACTTGATGGGAAATTTATTTGATTTTGTTTTAAATAATTAAACCATTCATTTTGTTTCATTTTACTAATTGAAAAAATAATTCTTGACCCCCCTTCGGCAAACAATAAATTATCAACTCTATTTACATCTTTCTCTAATTCTATAGTTGCACCCCTTGAGGACAAAATGCAAGACTCTGCTAAAGCTATAGCTAAACCTCCGTCGCTGATATCGTGCGAAGAAACTACAAGACTATTTAAAATCGCATTTCTTAAAAAACTCTGGCAAAACTTTTCATCCAACAAATCTATTTTTGGAGGCCGACCTGTAATTTCTCCATGAAAATATTCCAGATAAGAACTAGCTGCAATTTTTATTTCTGATTTGGAAGAACCAATTAACCAGATTTGATCTTCAATATTTTTCCATTCACTACTTATAGCTTTTTCGACATTATCTATCTTTCCAACCATTCCAATAACAGGTGTAGGATTGATAGGAGTAATTAGATTATCTTTATTTTTTGATTCATTATATAAAGATACATTACCTCCTGTAACAGGAGTTTCTAAAGCTTTACAGGCTTCAGCAATTCCATTACATGAAGATGAAAGTTGCCAATATCCTATTTCATTCTCAGGGGAAGAAAAATTTAAATTATTTGTAATTGCTACTGGTTCAGCACCAACACAACTAACATTTCTAGCGGACTCTGCAACGGCAGCGATAGATCCTCTAAAAGGATCAAGCGCAACCCATCTACTATTGCAATCAACTGAAGCAGCGACACCAGAAAATACTTTACTTTTATTTTTTTTATTTTGTTCCCTTAGTCTTACTACGGCTGCATCTGATTTTCCAGGTTTAAAAACTGTATTTGCCTGAACTTGAGAATCATATTGTTTATAAATCCATCGTTTAGAAGCTATTGATGGATTAGAGAGTAGTTTTAAAATGATTTCTGAAAAAGAAAAATTCTTATTTTCCTTCAATGAAAATATTTTTTGCTCATGAATTTCTGGTAAATCATTTTCTTTCCATTCCCATTTCTTTAAAAGATAATCAGGTGGATTATTAATCACATTGTGAAAATTGACAGGGGTATCATCAGACAAGGCAGAAGTAGGTATTTGGGCAACAATTTTACCTTTATGAGAAATAATTACCTCATTAGTTCCTATCACTTCACCAATAACACTGGCATATAATCCCCATTTATTAAATTTTTCAATAAGATCATTAATTTTTTCTTCTTTAACGACAAACAACATTCTTTCTTGCGATTCAGATAATAAATATTGGTATGAGGACATATCATCTTCTCTAGAAGGGACCAAATCTAAATCAATAGATATCCCTAAATTTCCATTTGCGGCCATTTCTGCGCTACTGCATGTTAAACCTGCAGCACCCATATCTTGAGCTGCAATTACATCCCCTGTCTTGAAAGCATCCAAACAAGCTTCAATAAGACTTTTCTCAACAAATGGATCACCTACCTGAACAGCAGGTCTATCATCCAATGAAGTTGTAGTTAATTCTGAACTAGCAAAACTAGCACCACCAACACCATCTCTGCCAGTTGTATTACCAACATATAACACTGGTGATCCTACATTTTTAGCTCCAGAACAAACGATTTCCTCAGTCTCTAAAAGTCCTAAAGCCATAACATTCACTAGAGGATTTCCAGAGTAACTATCATCGAAGTCAATTTCACCTCCAACAGTCGGCACACCTACGCAATTCCCATAATGTGAAATACCGGATACAACTCCTCGTAGTAAATCAACATTTGATGATTTATCAAGGTTGCCGAATCTCAATGAATTCAAGACTGCGATTGGCCTAGCACCCATTGTGAATATATCTCTTAAAATTCCTCCTACACCTGTTGCTGCGCCTTGAAAAGGTTCAATAGCAGAAGGATGATTATGACTTTCTATTTTAAAAACAAGTTTTTGATTATTTCCAACATCAATAACGCCAGCATTTTCTCCAGGTCCAACTAAAACATTTTTACCTTTAGTGGGAAACTTAGATAGTAAAGGTTTTGAATTTCTATAACAACAATGTTCAGACCACATAACGCCAAACATGCCTAATTCCGTTCTATTAGGTTTTCTCTTTAATCTTTTGCAAATTTCTTCGTAATCATTAAGTGTTAAATTTTCAACTTGTAGTGCTTCATTAAGATCATATAGATCATTATTTTCTTGATTTATCATTATTTATATCCAAGGGTCATCTTCTTTTTTTTCACTAAACGGTATAGATGTTCTGTCATTATTATAAAAACTTTTTTGTTTAAAATCTAAGTTTTGGCTAATATCTTCATCTTCTTCAAGCCATTCCTCTAATCTATTAGAAGCAATATTTTTCATATCATCAAATCTATCAAAAATTTTTTTCCCTTTTTGCATAAATTCATTTTTAATACTTGATTTTATTAAAGGTAAATCATCTAAAGAATTACTTTCACAGAATACCAATCCCGGTTGTTGGTCATTGATATTATCAATAGTTAATTTCCATCTACTAGAACCTGGAATCTTAGGATTAGATCTAGAAACTAAGTAATATTTAATTTTTCCCGTTTTCATTTCAAATAAAAAATCTGCAATGACTCCTATTTTTGATCCATTTATATTTATAAGATTAGCTTCTATTAAAGTTGGGAACCTATTTAAAGTTGCTAAATCCGAAATAGCTGGATCGCCTTTGACATAAATTTCATTATCTATTATTTGAGTAATTTGATTTAATCGCCAAACATTTCTTTTTAAATCAAAATTTGAAGGACGAGAGTACCATCCTAGAATCCGGTGAACTGGAGGATGCATCCAAACATTTTCACCATTTCCATAATTAAGGACCATATTACCCTTAACACTATAATTTAGTAATTCACTTAATAAAATTTCTTTAGGTAATTTCAAATTAAGAACGAACCTGCACAGGCATAACTAAATAAGTAAAAGAATTAAGATTATCTTCTGGTACAAAAACAGCTGGAGTAGTTGCAATATTACACTTTAAAAGTACATTTTCAGAAGCAATAACTTTTAAACCTTCTAACAAATATCTTACGTTAAATGCAATATCAAAATTTTCTCCAGAATAAGAAACAGGTATTGATTCATTTGCATTTCCAATATCTTGAGCATCTGCGCTGATTGAAGCTAAATCTGTATCATCTAATTTAATCTTTACAACACTACTTTGCTGATCAGCCAAAACAGCAATTCTTTCTAATGAATCAATTAATTTTTTTGTATTAAAATTTAGAATTTTAGAAAAAGAATCAGGAATTAATTGTGAATAATTAGGATAAGTACCTTCTAAAGTTCTTGTAGTAATTATTTGATTAGAAGATATAAATACTACTTGACCTTTGTCATAGAAAAGCTTAATTGAATTTTCTGAGCTTCTCAAAGATACTAGTTTTTCAATTTCTCTTAATGATCTAGTTGGGATAGTTACCGATAAATCATCAACATTTGAAGATAAGTTTTCTTTATTTTTAATATGTTCTTCATTACCAATTAAGGCAACAGCCAATCTATGACCATCTGTAGAAGCAGACTCTAAATAATTTGGTTTGAAAGTAAAATTGACACCTGTGAGTAGTTGCTTTGAATCATCATTACTACTGGCAAAAATGGTAGATTTTAAAGCCTTTAAAAAAGAACTAGGATCAATATTCAAAGAAGTACCGCTTTCAACAAATGGTAAATTAGGATATTCATCAGAGGGGATCCCTTTTAGATTAAAAGAACCTCTATCACTTTTTATTAGGATATTATCTGAATTCTCGTCTACTTCTAGAGAAACAGGAGTTTCATTAGGTAGTTTGTTTACTATTTCGGATAAAAGTTTTGAAGGTATAGTAATAGCTCCACTATTTTTGACAGTTCCATCAAAAGAAGTTTGAATTCCTAAATTTAAGTCAAATCCTGTGACGCTAATTTTATTAGTTCCTTCGTCAGCTGTTAAAAGTATGTTTGCAAGAATTGGATGCGTTGGCCTTGAAGCAACTGCCTTGCTTACTAGTTGTATAGCATTATTTAATTCATTTTGATTACAAATAATTTCCATCAGAATTTGGAACTTTTTACAAATACAATATACTTTTTTCGTAAATTAAATTCAATAAATTTATTTTTTACTCTTTTTCTAATATAAAAATAAATAATAAAATAAAAAATTTAGTAGTAGTAGTTTTTGTGGGAACTGTGGAATTCTTCAATAAAACAGCTTGTTTATTTAGTTTACGAAGAAAAGAATATGTGTAAAAAATTTTTTATTTGTTGAATATTTTTTACTTTTTTCGAAAATTTTAAATTTATTCAACAAATAGAATTTCTTGTTATGTACTTTTCAACAAATGAGGTCTATTTTTAATTGATTTCCACAGACACTATTTTTTTTGGATTTTAATATCCTAAGATTTTAGTTATATTTTTTAATGAAGGTTCAATATTTTTCCTAAAAATAGCATCGTTGTTTTTTATAGCGCAATCAGGATCTTTCAATCCATTTCCAGTCAGAACACAAACAATAGTCGATTCTTTCTGAATTCTATTTTTATTTTTAATCAGTCCAGCAACTGATGCTGCACTGGCAGGTTCACAAAATACTCCCTCTTTGGCAAGAATTTTATAAGCATTGATTATTTCTTCATCTGTAACTGATTGAAAGTCTCCTTTACTCTCTTTCCTTACTTTTTTTGCTTTTTCTCTATTTACAGGATTTCCAATTCTTATTGCAGTTGCAATTGTTTCTGGATCCTTAACTATTATATTTTTTACTAATGGAGCAGAGCCTTCGGACTGAAAACCCATCATTATTGGTAATTTCAAATTCATATGGATTAACAGAATTAACAAGTTCTATAGGATGTTCTGAGGATAAATCTCTAACAATTTCAAGAGCCTTATCAAAGTTTCCATTAATAGATATTATCTCAGCGCCATACATTAATGCTTGCGCAAGCTTTCCTTGTGCAACAAATCCTTCTGGGATTAAAACATAAGGTTTTAATCCTCCTCTCGAAGCATATGCAGCAGCAGCAGCAGAGGTATTTCCAGTACTTGCACAAATAACTGCTTCACGGCCTTCTTCTTTTGCTTTGCTAATTGCCATAGTCATTCCACGATCTTTAAAAGATCCTGTTGGATTAAGGCCATCATATTTTAAAAAAACTTTTGTTCCATTTCCAATTAAGTTGCTAATTGAATCGCTTAGTATTAATGGTGTATTTCCTTCATTGAGGGAAATAATAGGAGTTTTCTTTGTAACTGGGAGATATTGTTTATAAGCTTCTATTAGACCTGGCCATCTTTTTTTTCTGTAATTAATACGCAGTTTATTTTTTATTTTATTGAATAACACCATGGTTGTTTAATTTGTTTTGATTTTTTCTAAAGGGGAATTGGTGAAAAAGGTTAATAATTCTGAAATCGATTCTACTTTATTCATAACTTTGCTCAAAGCGCTGACATCTAAAATTACAGTTTTAGTTGGATATCCTTCAAAAAAATTTATTAGATTTATTTTTCCATTTCCTATGTTAATTCCTTGAATTACGCTTGCTCTAAGGGCCAACATGCCTGTTCTTTCATCAGTTGCTTTGGGTGGGTGGATAATAGATGAAAGTCTTGTTAAAAAAACATTTCCTATTTCAGAATATACTAGTTTGCTTGCAATGGTAATAGGCACTTCAAAATCTTTGTTTAAAACTTTTCTAATTTCTTTATCGGGAGACCCAGTTGCTTTCAAAATTCTTTTTAATTGTCTTGTAGATTTACCTTCTTTAGCAAAAGTTTTTAAAGAATTTACTTTAATTGTTCTAGAAAATATGCTGTAAGTGATTTTAATTTCTTCAGCAGTATAAGCTTTTGGAACATTAAAAAATAATGGAGAAATTACTAAAATAAAAAATATTTTAAATTTCAAAAATTTATTAAACTTCATTTATATATTTGCACCAGCTGCAATCTTAACAAGTCTTACTACTCCTTTTTCAGTTACTTTTTTTGCAATTTTTATACCCATTTCTTTTGTATAGGGCTCATTTATAAGTCTTGGAACCCTTTTTAGAAAAATGTCAATTGAATACCCGGGTACTTTTTGTAAAATCTCTAAAAAGTTTCTCAATGGCTCTATATACATTATAAGGTCACTCAAGTTGTTATTTTCGTTAGTAGTATTTAATTTAATTGATTGTGGAAGATAATTATTTAAACTTTTCAATATTTTTAGACTAAGTAAATCTATCTGATTTGTTAAACCTTCAACTATCTCATTTCTAAGAAATCCTCCATTTGGAGAAAAGAGAAGATTTATAACTTCGTCTAAAAGTTTTTCTAAATCGAGATTTGTTTGCTTTGCAGCGTTAGAAAGCAGATCTTCTAAACGGTCCCATTTAAATTTTTTATTATCAAAAAGCATTTCTTTAAGGCTTTCCCTTAATTGTGGATCAGGGTCTTCCATTAATCTTCTTGCAAAATATGGATAAGCTGCGCCTAATATTTTGAAGTTTGGATCTACGCTTAAAGCTATTCCTTCTAATGTAAGTAATGATCTAATTATAAGAGCATAATATGGAGGTAGCTTGAAATTAAAATCCATTTTCGAAACTCCTTGTTCAACGGCGTTAATGAAAACATCTTGAAATGCTGGAACAATGGGTTCTAGATTAACTTCCTCTGATAAAAATCCCAATTTTACGAAATCTTGAGATAATTTATCGAAGTTTTTATTTACTAAGTGAACTACTGCTTGAATTAATCCTGACCTAGATTCTCTGGAAACCTCGCTCATCATTCCAAAATCTAGATAACATAATCTTCCATCTTCTAAGGCTAATAAATTACCTGGATGTGGGTCTGCATGAAAAAAACCATGTTCTAAAAGCTGTTCTAAACTGCATTGCACTCCTATATCAATCATTTCATCAGGATTAATTCCTAATTTTTTTACGTCTTCTAAATTTGTTAATTTTGTACCGTCTATCCATTCCATTGCTAAAACTCTTCTTGAAGTTATTTCTTTATAAATTTTTGGTACGGCAATCATTTTGTTATGTTTATGCATATCTCTAAATTTTTCTGCATTTGCAGCTTCGTTTAGATAATCCATCTCTTCAAAAACTCTCTTGCCTAATTCATCAATCAAAGCAACTAGATCACTTCTTATTAATCCGATATTGTTTTTTAGCCAATAAGCAATATTTCTAACTATGTAGAGATCTAAGGTTATTTGTTCTCTCAATCCTGGCCTTTGAACTTTTATTGCAACGATCTCTTCGTTTTTTAATTTAGCTTTATGTACTTGCCCTAAAGAAGCAGCGGAAATTGGCTCTTTATCAATTTCTAAAAAAATCTCATTTATTTTGTATCCTAAATCTTCTTCTATTAACTCCATAGCTTTATTGCCATCAAACCCAGGGAGTTGATCTTGCAATTCAGATAATTCTTCTAGAAGAATCCCTGGGATTATATCTGGTCTTGTTGATAAAGCTTGGCCTGCTTTAACAAATGCAGGTCCAAGTTCTACTAACAAATTTGTTAATTCTCTTGCTCTAAAT
>LULO01000843.1_pt1 | contig 11239 bp, 8 predicted proteins | sample 728121 | NCBI WGS metagenome assembly LULO01 (sample SAMN03860287, study PRJNA289734) | marine metagenome | biome: seawater column; feature: ocean; material: water; isolation source: Red Sea water column Station 149 - depth 50m | place: Saudi Arabia: Red Sea | collected 2011-10-15 | depth 50 m | reverse complement strand
CCTCCTATATTTCCTGTAAGCCATAACGTAGTTCCGCCAAGACCAGGTTTAATTAACTTGTCATCATAATAAATTCCATGACTTATACCTCTTCTTAAGTAACCCGCAACATCAGAGGTTATGTCTAAATTTTTATCCCATGCGAGCTCGACATGAATTCCAAAATTGATTAAAGAACCAATAATTGAGCCATCAGGGCGATTGAATAAAATTGCCCTTATATCATCGTCTATAACGATAGGTTTTCTTTTATCTTTAATCGGGGTAAGTGGATTAGTCGGAATTAAAGCCAGACTCATTTCTGCAGCCTCTAAGTTATCAATAGCCATTTTTAATGTGCTTATAAAATCTTTTTTAAGCCGCTTCATATAGGCATCGTTAACACCGCTTTTTAAAAAACTCGGACCCCAAAGACCCTGAGTATCCGGGCCTTCATGATTATGTGTTGCATGCACCATAATGTAATCTAGACCCCACTCAGCAGGAACATCCTCACGGACACTGAGTACAAATTTTCGCATTAACCCTATTGTATCAGCACTTATGATACCTATTCGTGTCTGGCCATCATCTATTACAACGGCTACGGACATCAAATCATCTTTAATGCCTTGGGCAGCTCGTTTGTTTTGAAAACCTGCCATCCACACCGCATCAAATCGGCCATTACCATTTTTATCAGTCCAATTATCAATATCTGGATCAAATTGAGCATCATTATTTATATCTTCCCATTCATCAATTAGATTAGGGGTGATCGGCATCTTAGCAAAGCCAACTTTAAATTCACTTGCATGAACTTGAGCAGTCAAAATTATGCCAAACATCATAAGGGCATATAGAGTATTTTTTATGTAGCGGCAGTAAATCATTCGTATCTATCAACTATAACCGTCATTAGTAGATTTTGATATTTTTAATGAGCTTATAAACTATTGTATCCAATAAATTTCTTTAAAACTTGTTGCAAAAGCAAAAAGTTAAATTTTATTTTCTTGAGAATAATCATGTGGCGGGAGTGACGGGACTCGAACCCGCGACCTCCTGCGTGACAGGCAGGCGCTCTAACCAGACTGAGCTACACCCCCACAGTTAAATTTTTTCCATCTCGTGGGAGGAAATGGTGGGCGATGAGAGGTTCGAACTCCCGACATTCACGGTGTAAACGTGACGCTCTTCCAGCTGAGCTAATCGCCCGGAAAGACTGTTATATATCTATTTTAGTGAATATTCACAGATATTTATAAAAAAAATCCGACCACGCTTTGTTTAAGAGTGATCGGATTTTAAATAATTTAGTCAGCAGTTAAGGAACTACATTCCTCCGCCGCCAGCATTATTAACAGCTTCTTTCAAACCTTTACCTGCAGTAAACTTAGGTCTAGTTGACTCAGGGATTTGAATAACCTCATTGGTACGTGGATTTCGCCCTTGAGATGCTTTTCTAATTGATGTTTTGAATGTGCCAAAGCCCACCAATCTTACTTCTCCTCTTGCTTTAAGAACATCAGTAATTTGGTCAAAAACTGCATTTACTGCCTTTTCTGAGTCAGATTTTTGCATACCTGTAACATCAGCTACTTTTGCTATTAAGTCTTGTTTGTTCATAACCCCCCCCTTTTTTAGGAGTTTTTGATTCGTAATATAACTATGAGACCTGAACTACTATATATAGTCAAGAAAAAGCCCAAGAAAACTGCTAAAAATTAAAATTTAGGTATTCTTATTAAATAAAATATAATTAAATCAGTGTGTTATAGGATTATCCACATCTTGATCAGCATCATCTTCAGATATATCGCTAGAAGACTTAGGTGAATCCTCTTCGTCCCACTCAATAGGCAGGAGAGGCTTTGTCAAAGCTATTTTTAAGACCTCATCAACATTATCGACGAATATAAGTTCCAGTCCATCTTTTACATTATCTGGTATATCAGCCATGTCTTTTTCATTTTCCTTTGGAATTATGACAGTTTTTGTTCCAGCTCTGAGAGCAGCTAATAGTTTTTCTTTTAAACCACCAATCCCAAGTGCCTTTCCACGAAGTGTCACTTCACCTGTCATAGCAATATCTTTTCTAACCGGTATACCTGTCAACACTGAAACTATGGAAGTAACCATTCCTAGGCCAGCGGATGGACCATCTTTTGGAATTGCACCTTCTGGTACATGAATATGAATATCACGTATCGGAAAAATAGTTGGTTTTATTCCAAACTCAATACACCTTGAGCGAACATAGGATTTTGCGGCTTGAATAGACTCTTTCATTACATCACCTAATTTTCCAGTAATAGTCATGCGGCCTTTTCCAGGCATTATAACCGACTCTATTGGCAATATATCGCCACCAACTTCTGTCCAAGCAAGTCCTGTAACTATTCCAACCTGGTCGTCATTATCAATTTCGCCAAATTTAAATTTTCTAACACCCGCAAACTCGTGCAGGTTATCTTCGTTTATTGTTAGTGATCCAATGTCACCTGCTACAATTTTTTTAACTGTTTTACGAGCGAGGTTAGCAAGTTCTCTTTCTAAACTCCTTACACCTGCTTCCCTAGTATAATATCTTATTAATCCAGTTATCGCACTATCATCCAGTATAAGCTCACCACTCTTTAAACCATGCTTATCTAACATCTGTGGGGCTAAATGTTGTTTTACAATTTCTACTTTTTCATCTTCTGTGTAGCCTGCAATTCTAATAATTTCCATTCTGTCTAAAAGTGCAGGAGGCATTCTTAATGTATTAGCAGTTGTAATAAACATTGTATCGGACAAGTCATAATCAACTTCTAGATAGTGATCGTTAAATGAATTATTTTGCTCTGGATCAAGCACTTCCAATAAAGCTGACGAAGGATCTCCTCTGTAATCAGCTCCTAACTTATCAATTTCGTCTAATAGAAATAATGGATTAGATGATCCTGCTTTCTTCATCATCTGAAGAACCTTTCCAGGCAGAGATCCTATATAAGTTCTTCTGTGCCCCCTAATCTCAGCTTCATCTCTAACTCCTCCGAGTGACATTCTTACAAATTTTCTTCCCGTAGCTCTTGCAATCGACTTACCCAATGAAGTTTTACCCACACCTGGAGCTCCAACTAAACATAAAATTGGACCTTTCATTTTCTTTATTCTTTGCTGAACAGATTCAGCGGACATTGGGCTCATTGATTTCAACTTTTTAATTTCAGAGTAGCATTTTTCTTTTGCTTCTTTTGAAAGCTTAGTGCTCTCAATTTTCTCCTCATATTCCTGAATATCATCTTTACCATCATCACCTTCTCCAAGTTCCTTTTGGATAGCTTTCATTTGCTCATTTAGATAATATTCCCTTTGAGTTTTCTCCATTTGATTTTTTACACGACCTCTAATCTTTTTTTCAACTTGCATAACATCGAGTTCTGCTTGAATAAAATTCATTATCTTTTCAAATCTCTCTGTAAGGTCGATTGCTTCCAATATCTCTTGTTTATCAGACAACTTAATTGATAAGTGTGATGCAATTGTGTCACTCAACTTAGCTAAATCATCAATTTCGTTTATTGTCCCAAGTACTTCAGGAGGAATTTTTTTATTTAAATTTACATATTTATCAAAAAGATCTGTTATTGATTTAGATAATGCTCTTAACTTTTTATCTGAGCTATCATTGTTCTCATCAATAAGATCAATATTGGAAACTAGATAATCCTCATTATCAGTAAACATGTTAATCGAAGCTCTTTGAAGTCCCTCGACAAGTACTTTGACTGTACCATCAGGTAATTTTAGTAACTGTAATACATTTGCAATTGTTCCAAAGTCAAAAAGGTCATCTTTTTTTGGGTCATCCACTGAAGCACTTTTTTGAGTGATGAGCATGATGCGTTTATCACCAGCCATGACTTTTTCTAGCGCCTTAACCGACTTATCTCTACCAACAAACAATGGAACCACCATATGAGGAAACACAACTATGTCTCTTAATGGCAAGACTGGAATGTTATTTTCAATCATATTCGACTCGATAATCCTTTTATCAATAAGATGATCAATACTAATACTAGTAAAGTTATTTATTTTTCTACTACTCTTTAAATGTGTATAAATTCCTAATTTTCAAGGAATAAAAGATTTGCGGGCTAAGCGCTTGTTTCTGAAGCTTTTTTGCCGTCTGTGTAAGTGTAGAGCGGACGAGCACGGCCCTCAGCGACTTCTGCATTAATCACGACTTCTTCAACGCCTTCAAGGGATGGTAATTCAAACATAGTATCGAGCAAGATACTCTCTAGTATAGACCTAAGTCCTCTTGCACCTGTTTTTCTCTCAATTGCTTTTTTTGCGATAACGCTGAGAGCTTCATTTGAAAGTATTAGTTTAACATCTTCCATGTTAAATAATGTTTGATATTGTTTAACCAGTGCATTCTTAGGCTCTTGAAGAATTTTTACTAGTGACTCTTCGTCTAAGTCTGTAAGAGTTGTGACAATAGGAAGTCTTCCAACAAACTCAGGTATCAGCCCATAACTCAATAAATCTTCAGGCTCCAAATGTTTTAAACTGTTCCCTCCAGATTTCTCTTCATAGCTTTTCACATTTGCTTGAAATCCAATACCTGACCCTTTTGATCTTTTGTTAATTATTTTGTCTAACCCAGAAAAAGCCCCACCACATATAAATAAAATATTTGTCGTATCCACTTGTAAAAATTCTTGCTGTGGATGTTTTCTTCCACCTTGTGGTGGCACACTAGCAACAGTTCCTTCCATTATTTTAAGTAATGCTTGTTGTACACCCTCACCTGAAACATCTCTTGTAATTGATGGGTTTTCAGATTTTCTGCTAACTTTGTCAATTTCATCAATATAAACTATGCCTCTCTGTGCCCTTTCAACATTATAGTCAGATGCCTGTAATAATTTTAAAATGATATTCTCAACATCTTCTCCAACATATCCAGCCTCAGTAAGAGTTGTGGCATCTGCCATTGTAAATGGTACATCTAAGATTCGTGCTAGAGTTTGGGCCAATAAAGTTTTACCACAGCCAGTAGGTCCAATTAAGAGAATGTTTGATTTCGATAACTCTACATCTGACTTGAAATTGGAATGCTCAATTCTTTTATAATGATTATGCACAGCTACAGACAAATTGTACTTGGCATCTTTTTGTCCTATTACGAAGTCATCTAAAGTTGCACAGATTTCTTTAGGAGTTGGAATTCTACTTGATGATTTTGCCTTAGTCTCCTTATTCTCTTCTTGAATAATATCGTTACATAACTCAACGCACTCATCACATATGAATACAGTTGGCCCTGCAATCAACTTCTTTACTTCATGCTGACTCTTACCGCAAAAAGAGCAATAGAGCGTGTTCTTGCTTTTACTATCGTTATTATTTTCACTCATAATTCAATTTTTTAACAATCTGCGAATCAATAATTATTAAGAAAAACATTTCTGTAGAAAAAAAACAATTAATTTTAAAAAAAAGTGTTTATAAACAGTGGATTAAATTGACTATTTGAGGCTATTTCTCAGTTTTTGGCTCAACTCTTTTTTCCTGAATGCTATCAATTATGCCAAATTTCTGAGCCTCTTCCGGTGACATAAAGTTATCTCTTTCAAGCGCCTCTTCGATTGCTTCAACGGGTTGGCCTGTATGTTTTGCGTATATTTTGTTTAAATTTGCTTTCATTGCCAAGACCTCTTTCGCATGAATTTCTATATCAGTTGCTTGACCTTGAAAGCCAGCAGATGGCTGGTGCACCATTATGCGGCTATTAGGTAAAGCATATCTTTTTCCTTTTTCACCTGCTGCAAGTAAGAATGAGCCCATTGAAGCAGCCTGTCCAAAACAAAGAGTTGAGACTGGAGACTGTATGAATTGCATTGTGTCGTAAATTGCCAATCCATCACTTACAACTCCTCCAGGTGAATTTATATATAATGATATCTCTTTTTCGGGATTTTCAGATTCAAGAAACAAAAGTTGAGCTGAAACTAAAGAGGCCATGTGATCGTTAACTGGCCCGACTAAAAATATTATTCTTTCCTTTAATAATCTTGAATAAATATCAAAAGCACGTTCCCCTCTTCCCGTCTGTTCAACGACCATTGGAACCAATTGATCAAAAATTTTATTATCAATCATTATTACTTCTTAGTTTTTTTCTTAACTGTCTTTTTTTTTGCCGTTTTTTTCTTCACTTCAGTCTTTTCAACTGAATTGACGTTATTATACATCTTGATAAACGAATCAACGTCAACGTCTTTTTTTTTCAATTTAACCTTCGAAAGTATAAAGTCTACAATTTTATTTTCATACAAAGGAGCTTGAAGTTGCATAGCTGCGTCCTGATTATTTCTATAATAATCAATCACTTTTTGTTCTTGTCCTTTAAAATTGCTTGCATATTCAAAAAGGGCTTTATTCATCTCTTCTGGCGTCACTGAGATTTCATTTACTTTCCCAACCTCTTGAAGAATTAAGCCCAATTCAATTCTATTTTTTGCATCTTCCTTAAATTTAGCCTCGTTATCAGGAGTTAATTTTTTATCTTTAATTTCCTTTTGATGATCTATCGATGATGGACTTTGTGAATTTAAATAATTTGTAGATAAGTTCTGAAATTCAACATTTATAAGATCTTCAGGTAACTCAAATTTGTGCGCTGACTGGAGCTTTTCAAAAAGTACTTTTTTATCAAGATTTTTTGTTAGATCTGAGTATTCACTTTGCATTTGATTTTCGACCTTACTTTTTAGATCCTTTAAATCAGTTGCACCCATTGATTTTGCCAATTCATCATCTACTTTTGACTCAACGGGTGAACTTATTTTTTTAATATTGCAATCAAACACAGCATCAGCATTTTGTAACTCTTTTGCTGAATAATCTGCAGGAAACTTGACGTTTATCTTTTTGCTGTCTCCACTCTTTAGACCCACAAGGCCATCTTCTAAATCCTTTATGTATCGTCCAGAGCCAATTACAATTGTCTGACTTTCTGCCTTACCTCCATCAAAATTCTTACCATCGATGGTTCCTTCATAATCTAATAAGACAGAGTCCTCTTTCTTAGCTTTATAATCACTACCTTGCTCTTTATATGTTCTTTGAGATTTGGCAATTAAGTCTATTCGTTTATCAATTTCTTTTTTATCAAGCTTTACCGAAGTTGACTCGATTTCGATTTTAGTAAAGTCGGCTAATTTTATTTCTGGAAAAACTTCAAACTCAATTTTAAACGTTTTATCAACATCTTTTTTTTCTTGTTCTTTATCTTTGTAATCAACCTTCGGTTGAGAAACGGGACGATGCTTTCCTTCTTGTATTATTTTTGAGACATTTTCATTTATTACAGCATTCAAAACTTCATTGTTAATCGCATCACCATGTTTTTGCATAATGATATTATTTGGAACTTTACCTGGTCTAAAGCCATCAATTTTTACTGATTTTTTTACTTCCTCAATTTTTGACTCTAGCTTTGTGTTAAAATCTGCAGATGCAATAGTGAACTCATAAGCTCTTTTCAAACCTTTATTTAATACTTCTTTATAACTCATATTATCTTCTTACTAACAAATTGGTGCGGATAGAGGGACTCGAACCCCCATGAGTTGCCTCACTGGTACCTAAAACCAGCGTGTCTACCAATTCCACCATATCCGCGATTAATAGAAAATGCAAAATAGACTATTTTTTAGATGTTTACAGTAAAATATTACAATTTGATGCTATAGTTTTGACCGTTAATTATGAGAAAAAATATTGTATTTTTAGATAGGTCCACTTTTCCATCTAATATTTTATTTCCAAAACTTGATTTTAGTCACAAGTGGAAAAACCATAATTTTACGAAGGTAAAAGAAGTCAAAAAAAGGATTGAGAAAGCACATATAATTGTTACCAACAAAATTGAGCTTAATAGAAATAATTTGTCTGGTGCAAAAAATTTAGAACTAATTGCGATAACTGCAACGGGAACGAATATAATAGACTTAGAGTACTGCAGAAAACACAATATCTCTATATGCAATCTAAGAGACTATGCTTCCATATCGGTTGCTGAACACGTTTTAACTCTCATGCTTTCACTTTCTAAAAATATTAAAGGTCTTGAGAAAGATATAGACAAGAAACTTTGGCAAAAAAGAAAAGTATTTGCATTACTTAGCAGAGAAATAAATGACTTACATGGCAAAACATTGGGCATAATTGGAAAAGGTTCAATCGGCATGAAAGTTGGCAGAATAGCTAAAGCATTTGGAATGAATATTAATTATTTTTCGGTTAGAAATTATAAAAAAACACAATTTTTAAAATTCTTATCATCTCTTGATTATTTATCTGTTCATTGCCCCTTGAATGAGAAAACAAAAGACCTGATAACAATTAAAGAATTAAAAATAATGAAAAAAAATATGATCTTAATTAATACTGCCAGGGGCGGTATAGTTAATGAAAATGATCTGACAAAAGCATTAAAACAAAAAATCATTGCAGGAGCTGGAATTGATGTCACAACTAGTGAACCTCCAAAAAAATCTCACGCTTATTATAGCATATTAAATGAAGCAAATTTCATTTGGACACCCCATACTGCATGGGCATCAAATGAAACCTTGCAAGAAGCAATCAATCAATTAGTAAAAAATATAAATTCTTTTTATAAAGGCAAAAAAAGAAATATCGTTTAAGCCTTTTTTATTCCAGCACACTTTTTTGAACAGTATATTACTCTGTCCCAGTTCAACCTCCATTTTTTTCTCCAGTTAAAAGGGCGATTACAAACCGGGCATATTTTAGATGGCAAGTTTTCTTTTTTCATGATCTAATTATTAAATAATATGAAATTGTTTCAAGTCCATACAGGTTTTTATGATCCTAATATTTCAGATGGCTTTTACGAAGGGCACACCAATATCTTTGTCTGCGCGAAAGATGAAAAAGAAGCTCGAGAAAAAGTGAAAGAAAAAGAAGAATATAAGAAATTTAAGATGCACATTGATGGTATTCAGGAAATAACTATCGTGGATGACTATAAAGTTGAGCTAAATAAAATTTAGGCTCTAGTGCACTTACCGCTCATAAAGGTTCTGTAAATTTCATCCACTTCCTCGTCAGTAAGAGTTGTTCTATTAAACATTTTATCAATTATATAGCACTTTTGATCAACAGTTATGCTCTCACTAGATATTCCTTGAAGAATTGAATTAGCCGATAAAGTGTTATTAAACATTGCAATGCCTTTATCATTTACTGTATCAAAAACTATGAACCTCTCATTCCCTTTCTGAGCATCCCAAGGCATCCATTCTGTATCTACATCATAAGGTATAGAATTTGGATTTCCATCATATGCAAAATTTACCCAGTACTTTCCCATTTTTGTTGCCAAATCTAAATCTGTCTCTCTGTTATCTTCGTCATACATTATGTCATTAATTGCATCAAAACTCTCACCCAATAAACCGCCAGACTTAAAAATAAAAGCTAATTCCATTGCGTGTCCAGCACCTAATAACCTCGGCAAATCAAGATTTATATTCACACCTGGAATATTAAAGCCAATTATCTGATCTAAACCTAAGTCACTGTTTTGCTCATCCCAATCAAATCTATATGCGTATACATTCGAACTCTTATTTAAAGATGTGAAGTCAGACGGGAGATCTACTGCGCCGTATTTCCATGACTCTGCCATGTATCTTGCATATACATCATAGAATTTAGGATCTTTTGGCTTTACGTATAAATCGAAATATTCTGAAACAGGTCTAAGAAAAGCAAGAGGTCTTTCAACGAATGCATCATTTGCGAACATAAAAAGTTTGTCTTCATCTCTTGTAGAACCAAATATCATGGGTTTATCGTGCATTTCGCCATCACGATATACCCCGTATATACCTTTCATTGGTATAACAATACCGTCTGGGATTACATTTGGAACGTCTATTAATCCACCAGTATCATTTCTCACCCGATAATAAGAAATTATATCGTTTGCATTTGCTGATCTTAAAAATTCTTTGGATAGAAATTTATTGCCCATAAAATTAGAAATTTCTTCATCAGCAATATTTGGATTTTCAGATTTAATAAGGTGTTTTAATAAACTCAAAGAACCAGCCCTTTCATTGTTTTCAGAGTATTCAAGTGAGTCTGATCCAAGATAGCCACTTTGCGAAATACCCCTTTGAAACAAATCTTTGCTTAATGGTGAAGACATAAGAGAAATCACATTTCGAGCTCCGGCAGACTCGCCAAAAATTGTTATGTTCTCTGGATCACCATTAAAAAAGGAAATATATTTATTCACCCATTCAAGGGATTTTATAATATCTAATGTTCCAAAATTAGCAGTACTATCTAAAGGGTTTTCTGAGTCTTGATTTAACCCGCTGTACGCAAACCATCCAAAAGGCCCAAGCCTGTAGTTTGTTGTGACTAATATTACGTCGTTATCTAAAATAAAGTCACCTAAAATAAAGTCACCTGATGTAAATATATTTGAAGCTGAATATCCCCAAGTATTGCCGCCACCATGAATCCAAAATACAACTGGTAGCTTTTCTTTGCTCTTATATGCTTTTTCAGAAAGATATATATTTAAGTACAAACAATCTTCTGAACCTATGATTGACTCACCCTCAATGCCATCCATTGAATCATAAAAGTTACTAACTTGCATACACCTATTCGGTAGAGTGGTTGCTTTAAATGTTTCAGGATAGCCATCTAATTCCCTGGGAGCTTTCCATCTCAGGTCACCTACTGGAGGCTTTGCAAAGGGAATTCCAACAAAGGAAATTGTCTTTTTATCTCCCTTTTCTTTTGCTACCGAACCAATAAACTCAGTTTAATTTGTTTTAAAAATGTATGACTCTTCTGCATAAAGTGTGCTAACTAGCAGAAGCATAAGAAAAACTAAGGCTACAATTGTTTTATTTAATATCCTTGACATACGAATGCAGCTTTTTAATCATCAGAGGAATGTTGTCAATAAGATCCTCAGCTATAAGTCCTGGACCTATCATTTCTCCAAGCTTTGAGTGAATATATGCTCCAGCGCAAGCCGCATCAAATGCATTCATCTTATTATCTCCAACAAGTGAAGCAATGATTCCAGCAAGAACATCTCCTGTTCCTGCGGTTGCTAAATATGGAGCTTCACTTGCGTTAATCACAACATTACCTTCAGGGTCAGCAATAACTGTATCAGCCCCTTTGAGTAAAACTATAC
>LULO01001082.1_pt1 | contig 11243 bp, 15 predicted proteins | sample 728121 | NCBI WGS metagenome assembly LULO01 (sample SAMN03860287, study PRJNA289734) | marine metagenome | biome: seawater column; feature: ocean; material: water; isolation source: Red Sea water column Station 149 - depth 50m | place: Saudi Arabia: Red Sea | collected 2011-10-15 | depth 50 m | reverse complement strand
TTATTTCAGACCATAAAATGAATGGAAATAGAGCCGAAATCTTAGAAAGAGCAGCAAATAAAGCTCAATGGGAATTGATTAAATTCATAAAAAACTTGTATTAGAACAAATGTTCTAGTAAAATTGTCTTACTTAGATGTTTTAATAAAAATTAATTATTGTTAATTAAGGAGAAAAAATGGATAAAGACAGGGCAAAAAAACTAGATACAGTTTTTGATCAAATAGAAAAACAATTCGGTGAAGGCTCATTAATGAAGCTCGGTGCCGATAACATCAAAAAAATACCAGCTATTTCGACAGGAGCACTCTCAATTGATTTAGCTTTAGGTATCGGCGGAGTTCCAAAAGGTAGAGTTATTGAAATTTATGGACCTGAAGCTTCAGGTAAAACTACATTATCTCTCCATGTTGCGGCTGAAGCACAGAAAGCAGGGGGTGTGGCAGCATTTATTGATGCTGAACATGCTCTTGATCCGGTATATGCGAGAGCATTAGGTGTTGACGTTGATGAACTACTTGTTTCTCAGCCAGATACTGGTGAACAAGCGCTTGAAATTGCAGACATGTTAATTCAATCTGGAGGTGTAGATTTAGTAGTCATTGACTCTGTTGCAGCATTAGTTCCAAAAGCTGAGATTGAAGGCGAAATGGGTGATACTCATGTTGGTCTCCAGGCTAGATTGATGTCACAAGCTTTGCGTAAATTAACTGGTTCAATCAATAAATCAGGTACAACTGTGATCTTTATTAATCAAATCCGTGAAAAAATTGGTGTTATGTGGGGATCTCCTGAAACAACCAGTGGTGGTAGAGCTCTTAAATTCTATTCATCTGTAAGGATTGATGTTAGAAGAATAGAAACATTAAAGGTTGGACCAGAACAAATAGGTAACCGAGTAAGAGCCAAGATAGTTAAAAATAAAGTTGCTCCACCATTTAAGGAAGCAGAGTTTGATATTATGTTTGGCCAAGGTATATCCAGAGAAGGTAGCCTTTTAGATGTTGCAGTTGAGCACGGTATTGCTAGAAAAGCAGGAGCTTGGTTTACATATGATGAAGTACAACTTGGTCAAGGTAAAGAAAATTCTAAGCGTTTTCTGAGAGAGAATCCTGACCTTGCTTTACAGCTAGAGACAGATGTCTACAAAGCTGTAGGTCTTATTGAATCAGATGAAGTTGAGGTTGTTGAAGATGAAACAACTGAAAATGAAGAAGAATCTGCAGAAGAGACTAAAAACAAAAAATAACTTAATTTTCCTTATAATTTTTTTATAATTTGTTATGTGAAAACTTCTATACATATAGAAAATAAAATTAGACCAAAAGCATCTAGGAATGGTCTTAAATATCATATAAAAACTTTTGGTTGTCAGATGAATGAGCATGACTCAGAAAAAATAGCTGGAATATTTAACAATGATGGTATGACAAAATCTGATGATATTGATAATGCTGATGTACTTTTTGTTAATACATGCACAATCAGAGAAAATGCGGACGATAAATTATATGGAACATTAGGGCATTTAAAAAAATGGAAATCACTAGCACCAAATAGACGATTACTTGTGGGCGGTTGCGCTGCGCAGAAAGATAAAGAGCTAGTTCGAGAAAGAGCACCTTGGGTAGACGTTGTTATTGGAACTCACAATACGACAGAAGTAATTAATCTCCTCAACCAGGCAGAGGACTGGGGTCCGATTACAGAGATTATTGAAGAAACAATCTTACGGTAGAGATTTAATGATCAATAATAGGAGAAAACCATATTTCACTGAACTTCTGTATAAAATTCACGATATTGATGGTATTGAACGAATTAGATTTACATCACCACATCCCAAAGATTTTAAAATAGAAACATTAAAAGCCGTTGCTGACTTACCTAAAGTAGCGAATCAGATTCATATTCCACTCCAAAGTGGGAGCAATAAAATATTATCTTCGATGCATAGAGGTTATAACCAAAAAAGATTCCTTGAAAAGGTAGATTTAATTAAATCATTTATCCCTAATGTATCGATATCGTCTGATATTATTGTTGGATTTCCTGGTGAAAACGAGGACGACTTTCAACAAACAATGGATGTTGTTAATTATGCAGAATTTGACTTGATCTATATGTTTAAATTTTCACCTAGACCTGGCACAGTTGCATCTGATTATGTCGACCAATTTGTTGAAAAAGAACTTATAGATGATAGATTTATGAGATTAAAAGTTAGACAGACTGAAATCAGCGGAAAAAGGTATAAAAGATACGAAAATACGAAACAAATGATGCTTGTAGAGAAAATTTCCAAAAAAGATAACAATATTCTGACAGGTCGTATAGAAGGTGGTCACATAGTTCATCTCGAATCTAGTAGTGAAAATATTGGCAAACTTTTAAATGTGAATATATATGATTCCACACCTTTTTTCTTGAAAGCTACTTTGTAATCTTGCTTTATTTTCTTACAGGGATTACTGCATCTGGAAAATCAAGACTTGCTCACGAAATTGCTATTGAAAGAGGCTTTGATATAATTTCCCTGGATTCAATGGCAGTTTATAAGGGATTGGATATTCTCACCGCTAAACCAAATGATGTAATGAGATCACAGGTTTTATATTACGGTCTTGATATAGCTGAACCTGATCAAAATTTTTCTGTAGTAGATTATCTTAATTACTTAATCGAGATGGAAATTCCAGAGAAATTAAAACACCTGATGTTGAAATTAATAAAAGAAGACTTATACGTAATATAGAAGATTCAATTTTAGAAGATGTAAAGTATGTTTTTCCACCAATAAACATTCCAGAAAATATTGTGGGTATATTTTGGAATCATCCTGATTATAAAAATAGAATTAGTAAGAGAACCGATGAAATGATACAACAGGGTGTCATAGATGAGATGAATGCTATTTCTAATCCTTCTAAAACTGTATTACAAGCTATAGGAATGAATTTAAGTAATGACCTTGCTGAAAATATTAATTTAAAAACTAACAGGTTAGCTAAAAAACAACTTACATGGTTTAAACAAGAAGATAGAATAAAAATTGTTGACTCCGATGATGAAAAAGTTATTCGTAAAGAAATGGAAACGATTATAGATGGTAAATGAATCTTATATGTCAGGAACAGGCAATGATTTTATATGTACTGAGTATGACCGGGACTTGTCAGATATAGAAATTATTTCAATTGTAAGTGATTCACTTTTTCCTATTGATGGAGTCATATTGGTAGAGGGTATAGATAGTTCAACTGTGAAAATGCACTATTTTAATAATGATGGAACTCCTGCTGAACTATGTGTAAATGGTGTACGTTGTACAGCAAAATATGCAGTAGACAATAACTTAGTGGATACTAAAAATTTAATTGTTAAAGCTCCAGTTGGTGATATAAAGGCTTTTGTAGAAAATGATTATGTAAAAATTGAGGCACCTCTTCCTACGACTGGTGAGAGTATCGAAATTGATAGCTATATATGTACCACTAGTGAAGTTGGAAATCCTCATCTTATGGTTGAAGTAGAAGATGTAGAGAAATTTGATCTCGATAAATTTTCAATAAATGCCAGAAAGCTAGAAGTATTTTCTAATGGTGTAAATATTGAAATCTTTTCAGTTGTTGAACGAAAATTTATTTACGCAAGAGTAAACGAAAGGGGAGTTGGCGAAACAGATGCTTGTGGTTCTGGAGCTTTAGCTTTGTTTACTTATTTAAGAGAAATTAATAAAGTTGATGATGATGCAGTCGTTTTATATCCTGGTGGAGAACTCGAACTGTCTTATGAAAAAGAAAAGTTGTATCTAAAAGGTGAAGTTACATATCTCTAATTAACGAAACAACTTTTCCTATAGGTTGTATATTTTCATTAACTAGAATTTTTTCATAGTTTTTATTTGCAGGCACTAAATATTGTTTACCTTGAATATTTTTGAGAAATTTAATAGTACCTTCTGAATTATTTATAAGAAATGCACCTATATCACCATTTTTAATTGGTTCATTTTTATTAATAATAACTAAATCTTTTTCATGAATTCCCTCATCGATCATCGAATCTCCTGAAACTGATAAAGCAAATAGATCAGATTTTTCATCAGTATCTGGATAATTCACAGTTCCAATAACGTTTTCTTCAGCCATAAGTAAAGACCCTGCAGCAATTTCTCCTAGTATCGGAATTTTTTTATTCGATAGCTGGTTGTTTACTGTCAATGCACGAGATTTTTTATAGTTTTTTTGGAGTAATCCCGATTGGATTAGTTTTTCAAGGTGATATTGGACTGTACTTGTTGATTTAAGACTTACTCCTTCGCAAATTTCTCTTACTGATGGGGCATATCCATTTTTTTCGATAAATATATTTATAAAATTTAAAATATTTTTTTGTTTTTCAGAAACCATAATTATATATTAGTACATATGTTCGAGCTAATTACCCCAACAAACAATGGACTTATTACATATCAGGTCCAGAAAGGTGACTCCCTTTGGGATATAGCTTTAAAGTATGATTCAAATGATATTGAAAATTTCTTATTTGAGGCAAAAAAATTAAACAATCTTGATAATTCGACTATTTTTGAAGACCAAATATTAATAATTCCGTAAATTATTTGTTAGAAATTTTCAAGATTTCTATAATACACAATATATGGTATGTCCTTTTTGCAACGCAGAAGATACTGCAGTTGTAGATTCAAGAAAAAATGTTGATGGTGACGCTATTAGAAGGCGTAGACAGTGTTCTGTGTGCAATACAAGGTTCACAACATACGAAAAATCAGAAATTGAACTCATCGTAAAGAAAAGAAATGGTAATTTAGAAGAATTTCAGTACGAAAAGCTATTCAGTGGTGTAGAAAATGCTTTTGGAGGACAAGAATTAAGTGATAAAAAATTAAAAAACCTTGTTGAAACTATATATATAGATCTAAAGAATCATGGGAAAAAAATTGAAAGCAAAATTATCGGTGAAACTGTTCTTTCACACTTAAAAGACATTAATGAAGTAGCATATCTACGATTTGCATCAGTTTATAAGGAATTTTCAGCTGTCTCAGACTTTGAAAAAGAAGCTGCGGAATTAAATTAGGGTAAAATTTCTATATTTTCTAATATTTTCGAATAATTATCGTTAAAAATCTTTAATGAAGAATTAAAAAAGGCTGTTTCTGTTTCTTTATTTAGTTCGATGGCACTTATTAATGTTAAAGCAACTTCATTTTCGTTATTTCTTAAAGATGCAACTAATCGGCCATGAAGGTCTTGAGCTGTAGCTAAAGCAGAATTAACGACTTCTTTATGATCTCTAAATTCTTCTAGATCAGGTAATGTCTCACCATTTAAATTACTTTTTGCACCAATTAATGACAATTCAGTGGCAAGTGTATCGATATTTGTATCTTCATCTATTTGAAGAATATCATCGTAAATAAGGATTTCTGAATGCATAATTCTATAAGTAAATAATTGATCGAGCTTATTAACAATATCAAAAAGTGTATCTAATGATGCAGAGACAGTTTCTGAGTCTGGAATATCTCTATTTTCTAAATTTTCTTGATATTGCAGTAAGGAAGTTTCAATAATCTGTAAATTTGCGCTGGCATTTGATACGTCATAACGGGAATAAAAAGGATTAGTTGCAACATCTAATAATTGAGGGATTTGACCAATATTATTATTCGTATTCTCTGTAATTGAAACAGCAATAGTTTCATTTTGAATATTATTATTTCGCATATTAATAAAAAACACTGATACAAAACTTATGATGCTTATTGTAGCTATTACTAACAGTGTTGGAACAACCCACTGTCTTCTCATTTCTAAATCTGTCCAAATTTTCTTTATTTGTGAAGTTATGTTTAATGGAACAAACGTCTGAGTGTCTGGATTAGATTCTTCAATTTCAGGTGTATCAAAAATATTCTCTTTCGTCGTAACAAGTTCTCGACCTATTTCTATAGATTCAATCTCTTCATCAACCATCTCAAATTCATTTGTAATTCTTAAATTATCCATCTCTTTAATAATGTCTGGTGTTTGGATAATTGTTGTATCAGCTTCAAAACCAAGTACATCAAGAATTTTGATTTTATTTGAGGATTTCGCTTTCCTTATAAAAAGATAATCTCTAATATTCATCAATGAAAGGTTACCATTGAATAAAAATATTGAGATAGAAATACAACTTATAAGCCCAAATGGAAAAGTACCTTCACAAAAGCATTCGTCCGATATCGGATATGACATTAGTGCATCTGAACACGTCACATTAAAATCTAGTGAAGTCACTCTCGTTAATACTGGAATTGCAATAAATCTTCCACAACAATGTGCAGGTTTTGTTTTACCACGATCTGGACTCTCAACGAAACATAAAATTACCCTTATAAATAGTCCTGGATTAATTGATCCAGGATATACAGGTGAACTATTAGTTCCCTTAATAAATCATGGGAGCAAAGACTACGAGATAAAAGCTGGTGATAGAATTGCTCAACTCGTTCTTGTTAATACACATGGTGTTGATTTTAAAGTAGTCGATTCATTGCCAGAGACAGATAGATCATCTGGTGGTTTTGGATCCACTGATTAATTTCTTTTTAAAAAACTCAGATATAAACTATCATTAATTTATTGCGGAAGTAGCTCAGCTGGTAGAGCGTAACCTTGCCAAGGTTAAGGCCGCGGGTTCGAACCCCGTCTTCCGCTCACGGCGACGTGGCGGAGTGGCTACGCAGAGGTCTGCAAAACCTTGTACACCGGTTCGATTCCGGTCGTCGCCTCAAATAAATATGATTGCTATTACTGGTGCCGGAGAATATTTAGACACTATTCGTCCTTACGACAAAGTGTTATTAGATAAATTAGATGAAGAACCTTATGTAATATCATTTCCCACTGCAGCAGGTCTTGAAAGTGATGAAAGAATAAAATATTGGCTAAATTTAGCTGATGAACATTTTGAAAAATTAGGCGTACAACATAAATCTCTAAGAGCCCTTAATGTAACCGATTTCAACAAACCTGAGACTATAGCTGAGATCGAGAAAGCAAATTTTATATATTTTTCTGGTGGAAACCCGAATCATCTTTATGAGACACTTAGCAATTCTTTAGCTCTGGAAAAGATAATAGCTATTCATAATAATGGTGGTATTCTGGCTGGCTGCAGTGCAGGAGCAATGATTATGGGTGAGAAAATGAATAAGGGTAGAGGTTTTGGTTTTTTTAAAAACTCTATGGTTTTACCTCACTGGAATGAAGTATTGTACAAAGCAATACTTACCTCATCTAAACAGATTCATAAATCAAAATATAAAATTCTTGGATTAGAAATGAATACGTATCTCGTACTCAATGGTGATAAGTTAGAGATTATAGGTGACCAAGAAGTGCATATTATGCACAAGAAAGATGAGCAATCATTCAAGAATGGCGACATATTAGAATTATCAGTATTGGATTTTTAAATGTGTGGACGATATTACTTATCAATTGATCTTGGCAACTTATCTTTTGTAGATAATCTCAGCAATTATAATTTTGAAGATAACTTCAATATTGCACCACAGGCCAGTGTCCCGGTTGTAATTGATAATAGTTTAGTAAATTGTACTTGGGGTTATTATCCACAGTGGTTGAAAGACCAAAGTAATTCTAAGCCATTGTTTAATACGAGATTTGAGTCATTACTGGAGAAGAAAACATTTATATCTGCATTTAAGAAGAGTAGATGCTTAGTACCAATATCTGGCTGGTATGAATGGAAAGTAATTGACGATGCAAAACAACCATTTTTCTTTAAACATATAGATAACGAGAATATGTTTGCCGCAGGATTATATTGGCAGAGATCAGATGGAACTATAGAGTTTACGATCATAACAACTGCTGCACCGATAGAAATTAATGAAGTACATGACCGCTCACCTTTAATTCTTGATGATGTATCTATGGGCATTTGGTTATCAGACGAAAACCCAGAAAATATTCATGAAAATATCTCACATGATTTTGGTAGCACCATTGAATACTATCAAGTGACAAGATCAGTTAATAATCCAAAGAACAACAATGCATCGCTTATTGAGGAATTCAACGAGGTTCCTTTTTAATGAATAGTCAGTCACCAATTTATTCACTGAAATTTACGATCTCTTGGATAATTGTTTATGGTGCAATAGTTTTTCTTCTTTTTCAAATTATCAATTTTTTTATTGCTCTCTATCTCGGCCTTTGGGTTTTAAATTTAATAATTGAGCTAACAGAGAGATTGTTTCTTCGATTTGGTAAAAGAATCGTTACTGTAGAGAAATAATCATTCTACAAATTTGATTTATACTGCTATATTTTTTTATACGGGAGATTAGCTCAGTCTGGCAGAGCACTTGCTCGACACGCAAGGGGTCACAAGTTCAAATCTTGTATCTCCCACAAATATGAACAAATCTTTTTTGATATTACTATCTTTGTTTATTTCATTTTGCTCTGTAGGTTCAGATGAAAGCACAACAATAAATTCAGATGATTCAACATCAGAAGCTTCTGAAATTACTAACAACCAGACAGTTAATAATATTGATGGAGATATCAAGTATTTTATCGCTTCAACTGTTTCTAATGAACATGAGGAAATGTTAAAAGAATGGGTCAAAAGAGCTGAACGGCTTTATTTTTCAAGATCTAGTGCAATTGTTGACAATCTTTATCCAATTTATATTGTTCAATTAGATCGAGATAACGCTCAATCAGCTTCCGAGCTAGAGGAAATTTTTTGTCAATTTCTAGAAGATGAACATAAGAAGCCACTTAGATGGGATGGCTATGACGCTAGTAGATGTGCTGATAATAAATGGTCTCAAGAGGAATATGAAAGAGATGGATTTTTTGTACAACCAAATGGTGATGTTGCTGGTTCAGCCATAATGAGTATTAGACAACGAGATGGATATTCATTATTTTTAAGCCGAACACATGACTTACCAGAACATGCCTCATCGATGGGTTTTGTTACCCTACACGAGATGTTCCACATATTTCAAAATTCACACATAACTTCTACAGATGATTACGACGAACAAAGAATCATCAATGGAAGAAAATCAGGTGATAATCCAGATCATGACGTACCTTGGTGGCATGAGGGTGTTACGGTATATTTCAGTTATATAGATTATGCTCGTGAGACAAACGATCCATCTTGGTTTAAAGATGAAATGGAATGTACATTGTTTTGTGAATATGATATGTATGGCAATAAAAGTAGATTGCAAGTTTACAAGGAATCTGGAATAAAATTAAATAATATAAGATATGATGAAAATCCAGAACCAGTAGATTCACAAATTGGTTATGAAGTAGGTGCATGGTTCGTTGCATATCTTGTTCAAGAACACGGTGAAGAAAAAGTTCTCAACATTTATTCTCTGCTTGATGAGTACGGATTTGAAGAAGCATTCATAATGCAATTTGGAAATGACTACAAATCATATCTTGTGGAATTTGATAAATTTTTAGATTTACCTAAAGAGAATATTTTAAATATCTTGCAGAGTAATTAATTATTTGTAATTTCTAGAACCTGATTACTAAGACTTTTTAAATTTTTATTTTGGTAATTCATCAACCAAACACAGATATATAAAATACCAACTAATAAAAACAATAAAGCATAACCTCTTCCAGGCCCTGTTCCAATGATTGGTGAAAGCAATTCTATGTTGTCTGGATAAAATGAAAACTCTAAATAATCTCCTAGAGGTCCAGCAATAAGTACACCAATTGGGCGTAACATTTGGGCAATGGTTCCACGAAGTGCTAATGCTCGACCTCTAATATTTTTGTCTGTTATAGCTAGCCATGCGCCTGAAGAAATTGTATATTGCACAGTTCCGCTTACGCCGCTAATTATTCCATATATGCAAAGAAGGAGGATACTTGGTCGAAGTGAGCCAAATATTAAACTAACACCACCTAACAGTCCACATTGTATAGCTAGCTTTAAGTTTCCCTGAAGGTGTTCTGAGTAACGTAGAGAAATAATTGAACCAATCAGAAATGCTAATCCTATGGTTGACTCAATTATTCCAAGACCTCTCGCATCTGAAAAAGTTAAAACCATTGGTGGTAAAAGAACAGTTGTAAAACCCCACAAAAAATTGGAAATGCTCAGAATAGAGACAAGTGTTAGTAATCCTTTTTGATTTTTTAACCATACATATGCTTCTTTTAAGTCAAAGTACACATTGTTGAAATTTAATTTATTGCTGTTTTCATTTTTTTCACTTTTGAAAAAAGAGATAGTTACAATCCCGAAAATACATGTAATAAGATCAACAAGAATTACTCCAGGCAGGCCGAAATACGAATAAATTAATGCTCCACCAATTGGCCCAAGCAAAACAGAAAATGCCTCAGCACTTTCGAACAATGCAGAGATTTTTGTAACATGTTGTTTTTTTACAACATCTCCAAGATAGGCACTCCAAGTTGTCCAATGAGCTATTTCAAATATCCCAAATGCTAACGCAAATGGAATGAGCATTATGAGTGTTAATTTATCGTTTATTGCAAAGTAGCCAATAAGACACATTAAAATTATAATTAATTGTTTTCTTGGAAATCTATCAGCGAGAACACCTCCAAATGGTCCAGTGATAACTCCGACTATGCCTACCGTAAACAATATTGAAGATAATGCACTTGCTTTGCCTGTTGTTTCAAATATCCAGACACCAATCGCAAAAAAAGACATTGCCGATCCTGTCCATGATAAAGTTTGACCAAACCAGAGAATATAAATTTTTTTACTCATGATAAGGTCCTTAAGCCTATTTAGTCAGCGTATTTCTCTGCACCCATAAAATGAATTGAGACATAATCCTCGTCTCCAACAACCCAGCTATCGTGTGGGGTATTTGACACATAAAATATATCTCCAGGACCAATTATCTTTGGCTCTTCATTTTCAAATGCAACTGTAGCATTTCCACTAATAACCATTCCCAAGTGTTCTGTCTCGCAAAACTCTGTTCCAGAAAGAGGGGAGACATCATCTGACCATTTCCACCCTTTATGATAAGTTGCCTTACCGATAGTCATATGTGGAAGATTTACTACTTCATATTTTCCTTTATCAAACTCTCTGACTTCATCAGGGTTTTCAAATCTTTTAATAATGTAATCATCCATCTGCTTATAATAATTCAATATGAATAAACAGAC
>LULO01000443.1_pt1 | contig 11276 bp, 12 predicted proteins | sample 728121 | NCBI WGS metagenome assembly LULO01 (sample SAMN03860287, study PRJNA289734) | marine metagenome | biome: seawater column; feature: ocean; material: water; isolation source: Red Sea water column Station 149 - depth 50m | place: Saudi Arabia: Red Sea | collected 2011-10-15 | depth 50 m | reverse complement strand
GGTGTAGCAGTAGCAGTTGCTTGTGCAGTAGCACCCGGCATACGTGGTGCGATTGGGATAGAATGGTCTCCAGCACTTGATGTAGTGATGTTGCCAAAACTATCTTTTCTCAACTTCATGCTTGTTAGCAATTCATCAGAACCTGCAGTTGATACAGCTTTTGTACCATTTACAGTTGAGTTTGCTGAACTCGCTACGGAGTTGATTGAGGATTGTGCAAATCCTGATAGATAACCAAGAACTTCTTGGTCATACTGGTCTTTTAGTCTGTAACCTGCTCTGTCACTTGCGAGTTGAGAGAAGTTTACGTGACTATGTGCTTCTTCTATGTCATCAATCTTAAAAGCATAATAGTTTGCTTGATCGATAGTTAAGCTGAAGTCTTCGTCATCAAGGTCTTGTGGTTGAATCATTGTACCACGAGCATATTCCTTGACTGTGATTTCTGGTTCTTTAATAATCTTAACAGTATCACCCATATTAGAAATTTCACCAAAGTAATCAGAATTAGTAATGCTTTCTACAACAGAACTTTTTCTGAAAGCAAGTTGGACTTGTTTCGAATATATAACAGGTGAGAAATTACCATTAGGTAGATTACCATAACCAGCAGCTGTTTTAAACGCCATAGTATTTCTCCTTAATTATACTACTTACAAATGCAAAATATCTAGTTTATTCAGGGGTCTATTTTTCAAAGGTGCAAACATACTTGTACTTTGTAAGTTTGGGCTTTTACTCGACAGAGTAGGTCTAATATTCTTTATATTTGCTACAAACCCTCATTACGTTGCTATAAATATAGGGGTAATATAGGTTTCTTAATATAGTTATACACACAAATTAATGTTTGTCAACTATTATCTTGCTGAACCCGATAAATCATATATGAATTTATTACTTCTAATAGCTTCCATTATTGCATCAGAATTTTTTTCATATTGTTCGGCTGTCATTTTTTCTACTTGAGATTCTCTAAAAAAAGATTTTGTTTCATCTGTAGATGGTTCAGAACGATCTGTTTTAGTAGTTACAGCTTTTGCTGCATCTTTGTCAGTCGTTTCTTTTTTACTTATATTATTATCTGCTTTATATAAATCTATTGCTCTTGCTGCTGATCTAGCATCACTGTCATTTTCATATAAAGCATCTTGAACCCATTTAGGCTGTTCATCTGCCCATTGATGAAACTTTTCATCTTCTCTAATTTCTGCAAAATCAGGATGTATCTTTAATAATTCAATCTCTGCTTTTTCTTTTTTTGCTTCAATTCCCATTTCATCAATCTGTTTTATTCTTTTTTCGAGAACATCAGACTGTTCTTTAGCTTTTTTAATAGCAATTGTTTCTACAATCGCAGCTACATCTGGGTATTCTTTAGCCCAAGTTTCTAAATCTTCCTCTGTTTTAGGCAACTTTATTTCTTTACGTGTTGCACTATCTAATTGATTTTTTAATTCGTTTATCTGATCTCTAAACTCTTTTTCTTTTTGTTGAGTATGTCTTCTTAAATCACCATACCTTTTTTTAAAAGTTTTTTCTTCAGCATTTACAGGTTCTTTTTCTTTTTCTTTAGTCTCCTCTTTTTTAGACTCAACTTCATTTTCCTGTTCTACTAACTTTTTTAATTCTTCTTCATCCTTCTTTATTCTTTCTTCTACATTAGAAGGTTTACTCATAAATGCAACTTTTTTAGGTGTTGCGTCTTTTACCATAGCTTCTGCCATTTTCTTTTCTCCTTGTTGGGGTCATAGTAGCCACTTCGAGGGGGTGTGAGTAGCCAACAATATATGCGAGTTATTTTTTAGAAGCTAACCCACCACGCTTCATAACTTTTTTCTTTTTAGGTTTTTTATTTAATAATCCACCCTTTTCAAAACTTCTTAAATTAGTTGTAACACCTCTACCACCTTGAGACTCAGCAGACCTTAATCTACCTCCAGCATCTGTAACAGTTTTAAATCTATCACTTTGACCCATAGAGGAAAATTTTGATGCTTGTGCTTCTCTAACTTTTGCTTGATTTTTTTCTCTTTCTTCTTGTTTTCTTCTTTCTGCCTCTGCTATTGCATTTAATCTTGCTGTTTCTGTAGCTTGTCTTTTTGCTTCTTTATCTGCGGCAGCTTTTTCCTCTTCTGCTTTTTTTCTTGCTTCTGCATCTGCTTTAGCTTTTTCTTCTGCTTCTGCTTTTAATCTTGCTGCCCTCATAGCAGCGTCTAACGATCCTTCACCTACAGCTGGTTTTTTATCGTTAAAAGTTTGTTCTGCTACTTTCTTAGCCGCATCTACTTCAGAAGCACTAAAATTATTAGGGTTAGCTAGTATGGCAGCAGCTTTATTTGGATTATTTATCTCTGTTACATCTGTACTTTCGTCTGCATCTCTTGCAGGGTCTTCGCCATATTCTGTAAAACCTCTATCACCATATTTTTCTTTTATTTTTTTAGGTTGGATATTTTTATTTTGCATAGCAGTAGCTAAGTTCTGTTCATATATTTTATCTAAATCTACTTCTCCTGTCAAGGTATTTATTATACTTTTTAATCCAAATCCTACACCTTTATATTTACTTTTAAACATATTATCTTTTGAAATTCTTCCCGGAGTACCAAATTCTGTACCATCTAATTTTTGAGAATAGATTTGCCAATCAGAACCTGTCCACATAGCTATAGGACTTAATCCTTCTTCTTTCATTAGATTAAATTCTCTTTGTTTTTGTGCGTTCCATCCTTTAGGAGCATTTTTAAGATATGGCATTCCTAAAAAGTTTTTTTCTTCGGTTATATTAAGATTATCAATATCTGCTTGAGATATAGTTCCCATTTCACGTACTTGTTTACCACCAACCATAACAGAAGTATCTTCCTTGTCTTCTTCTTTTGTATCAGTAGGTTCATCACTTTCTACTTTAGTTTCTTCAGCTATAGGTTGATGCACAAATCCAGCATTTAAAAGATCATCTATTGGGTACAAAGGTCCTGAACCTTCAGGTGGTTCACCTAAAAATGGAATAAAACGAACTTCTCCTGTTTCAGGATTTACATATCTTTTGTTAAATGTTTTAGGAGCACCTGTCGCTGATTCTCCTAATAAGTCAGCACCTCTAGATGGGTTGTAAACACCTGCAGGTTCACCACTAGGATTATACATATAGCCACCACCTTGAGAAAAACCTTGAACATTTTCATCATCATCTTCCATTTCTAAATCATCTACATTAAAAGGTATATCATCAGGTAATATAGCTTCTTCAGAGTTACCCATTTGACCCATTGCTTCCATTTTTTTCAAACCTTCTTTTGCAGCTTGTCTCATTTTCATTAACTTTTCTAAACCTATAAATCTAACTACATCAGCAGGAAAAACAAATTCACCCTCACTTAACATAGCAGGTATATCATCTCTAACTTCTTCTTTTGTAGAACCTATTGGAACTTTATTACCTGAAACAGGGTCAGTTTCACCACCCTCTTCTTGTAAGCCACCTTCAGCAAATTTATTACCAATGTATCCACCTTCTGCTTTTGTAACTAATTTTAACATATTAGAACCTATCATTTGTGATGATATATCTAATATAGCTAATATTTCTGCATCAGATAAATTTTGTGCAGACTCAACATTTGATCTAACGACATCTACTTGATCTTCTGCCGACATAACTTGTTGTGGAGTAGTTGTAACTAATGCACCACTCTGTAACTTTAATTTTTTCATTTCATTTTTCATAGGTGTTCCTCCTTTATTAAAATTTTTTTTATCTTTTATTGGTGCAAACTCATTTAAAAACTTGTTAGACTCTGCAAAACCTGTAGTAGGGTTTGTTTGTGTTGTTTCTGCAAATTCCTCTCTAATATCATCTTCATCAAAAAAACTTTCTCTTCTTGGTTCATTTGCGTATGTTTTTATTCTTAAATTTCTAGGCATGACTTCATCATAATATTTAGTAATCATGTTGTCATCAAAACCCCTATCTTGTAATAATTGTCTTATTCCTTTTCTATCTAATCCTTTATTAATTCCTTCACCTATTATTCTTCCCATATCTGTAAAAGAAATTTCTTCAGCCCTATCTAAAAGCTTTTTTAAAACAGGACTATCTTGCTTCATCTGTTTAATTTCTTCTATATATCTACTTCTATCTGATTGATTTAACATCCAAGAAGGAATAGGTTTAGGTGCTACATCTGTTAACTCTTTTCCTGATATAGCAGAAAAAACAGGAACATTTTCTCCAAATGCATAGACATCTCCTTGATTAAATTTAACATTTGGTATTGCTTCTTGCAATTCTGGTATTACTCTTGTATGCTGTTCTATACCATCTCGCCAAACTAATACATGACCATCAGGTATAGTTAATGCTTGTCTATCAAATTCAAACCAATTTTTAGAACTTTCCATATTACCCTTTTTATCATAGAAGGGTTTATACTCAATAACTTTTTTAGGTTTTATATAAAAAGGAACAACATTCTGTCCACTAAAAACATTATATTTCATATCTTCACTACGAAGATACCTTGATGCAAAACCATCTGCTAAAAGTGGATTAGATGATGCAAAACCAATAGGTTTTTGACCTTCTGCCATATCATCTTTTCCAAATTTTCCAAAAGTATGTCTAAATTTATCTCCTAACTTATTAGGATTTTGTAAACCCATATATAACTTTAAAGGTTCACCCTTTTTATCTTTTAATAATTCGTGTTTTGGAGTACGATGTTTATTATTTATTTCTGAAAATATTTCATCGTCTACTTCTTCTTGTGCTTTTCTTGATGCACCACCTTTTTTTCTATAATAATCAACAACTTCATTTTTTAATATTTTAGAATCTACTTTAGGTATATTAGCACTTATACCTTCAACTGTAACAGCTTGTGGTGTCAAAGCATCAGACATTTGACTTGCTACATTTTTTATTTTAGATTTAAGTGGGTCAGTAACTTTTTTAGCATAAGGAATTACATCAGCTGCTACTAATATACCAAGTCCTGCTCCAAGACCCATTTTTACTAAGTCACTCTCACTTTTACCTTGTTTTAATAAATCATACGCTTGTTTGGCAACTTCAGGCATTTCTTTAATAGCTATACCTGTACCTAAAACTGGAAGAACAGACGCAGGAGTGTACAAATCTTTTCCTAATTCTTTTAACGTAGGACTATAAGGTGTTTGCCCTACATTTTCTTTAATTTCTTCTGCTGTTTTATATTTTAATTTTGGATTATCTCCAAATAAGTCAGCAGATTGTTTTTGCAAATTAGCCATTTACTTCATCTCTTAATAGTTTTAATTTTTTTAGTGCTGCTATAACACCTTGCGATCTATATAAAGCAACTGCATCATGTGTTTGTTCCATTATAGTATGCTGTTGTGATATAGAATCATCTAAATAATTATTGAATGCTTGGAGTAGTTTGCTGTTGTTCACCAACGGCTTGAGTTGGCTGAGTGTTTGCTTGTGGTTGTTGCTGTTGTTGCTGTTCAATATTCTGTTGCCTTCCTGTAAATCCTTGTTCACCCGGAACTGGTGCTTGTCCTGTTCCTATTGTTCCTCCTCCTGCCCCTGTTGGGTCAGTTGGGTTAGCTCCTGCTGGTGGTTGCTCTTGTTGACCTGCTGTAAAACCTTTTAACATTTCTGCTTGTAACATAGCTTCATCCATATTGTTAGTTACTTTATCAGGGTCTAAATCCATTGCTTTTGCTATTTCACGAATAATATAATTAAATTTTGCAAAAGGTGCTAATACAGGATTACTTGCAGTTTGTAAAAATGCTGTAAGTCTTTGGCTTCTAACTTCATTAGCCATAAGACTTTCTGTACCTCTTGCTTTAACTTCTAAATCACCTTTTATTTCTGGATCATAATCAAACTGCATATTAAATCTAAATAAACCTTCTCCTAAAGGTCTTAGAAGATAATCATCTACATTCTTAATAACAGTTTTTATACTTCCACTTGCTGCATTCATTAACATAGATATACCACTTGCAGTTCTACCTACACCTGATACACCTGTTTGTCCATGTGCAAATGATGGCAATCCTGTTGACTCGTCTGCTAACTGTCTAGCTTTATCAAATAACTGTAAGTTTTCATTTGATACGTTTGGAAACTTTGTACCAAAAATAGCTTGTCCGGGAGCTCCACCTTGTCTTCTAAATATTTTTCCCGGATATACAGATAAATCTTGTCCCGGAACTAGATTTGTTTCATCTACTTCTATAAGTAAGTTTCCTGATAACACAGCATTGTCAACAGACATTCTCATAAATCCATTCATCAATGTTTGAGTATCATCCATGTTTTCAGCTAAACCTACACCAAAAAATGAGTAGGGGTTTAGTTCATATGGAACTGCCATATAAGGTATGGTTGCAGGTTTAAATGGATTTAAAACAACTCTTAGTAATTTACCATTACAAACCCATGCATTTATTTGTATTTCATCAAAACTTTCTACTTCTTTGGGTATTTCAATGCCTTGTTCTTGTAACATCTCAACATCACACATACCCCAATATTCTAATACTTCATATCGTTCTACTGTTCTTTCATTTGAATAATCTGCTAAATCATCTTCCCATGATTTTTTAACATAGTTTTCTCCAGCATCTATTGCATCTTCAATAACCATTTCTCTAAAATATGGTCTACGTTTTAATGCTCGTAATTGAGAACGTGACATTTTGTGTCTTTCAATTACATATTGTGCTTCATCCATATTATTTGCATCAGGGTCTGGATAAAAATTCCAAACAGAAACATTTGATACTTGTGGCATTGTTTTATAAACAGGGTTATATTCTCCACTATCATCCCAATTAGGATATTCTTTATCTATAGCAAAAGGTCCTTTCATAACACCTGTACCAAATAATGCCATTTCAAATGCTGTGCTTCTTAAATGTTTATTAGCACCTGACTCCTGTAACTGATCAACAATCTTCTTTTCCATTGCTTTTGCTGCAACCATTGCAGGGCTAAAATTAATAGATGAAGGTGTTACTCCACTACCACTTTCTAAATTTTCAACATCTCTTAGTTTATCTTCTAAAGGTCCTAACTTTTCTAGTAAGCTTTCTTCAGTTGCACCTTTAGGTAATTCTTTTCCATCATTGGCAAAACCATATGGAGATTCTAAATCTTGCTCTGTTTCATCTAATGTGTCAGTAGGTTCTTTAGGATCAAAGTATACATTATCCTCTACACCTTCTGGTAATTTTGTAGGCTCAATACTAATTGGAAATTTATTAGCAGAAAATAAAACATCTACTATTTGACCATATGCTGCAAGTGTTTTAGTTTTTGTTATTTTTATAAACACTCTAGATTTTTCAGCTTCTGTAAATTGCACATCAGGACCATATAGTCCTCTATAGTTTCTATATGCTCTTGTCCATCTATCTTCGTCAAGTTCTCTATAGTCCTCTGCTCTTTTGTATCTACCTTGAACAAAGCCTACAAGATTTGTATAGCTCATATCATCTTCAGTTTCATTAGAAGAATCGTCTAATGCTAGTACATCATCTTCAATAAATGTTTCTTCTTCTGCCATAGTTTATCCTTTAATATCCAAATGTAGCATCTGCTACAGGCATTGTATTTGAGGGTCTACCCATTGGGTCATAATCAAAAATACTAAAACGAGGTCTTGTCATAACCCCATATCTTAAAGCATCATATAAGTGGTCTTCTGCTTTAGTGTCTACATCTTCAGGGTTTTTCTTATCTAAAGGTATAGATGGTAACTGCGATATTATATTAGTGCAGTTGCTAAAAAATATTAAACGAGGTTCTTCTGTAAAATCATCTACTTGTAATCTTCTATGTATCTCGTTTTTACCTGCTACACGAGAACCTCTACTTCTATCTGAAGGTCTCCAACGACACCCCCTACTAATCATTTGCTCTGCTAGTGAAGGTCCTGTATCACCTCTTTTGTGCCATAAACTTGAGTCAAGAACACCATACTTTATATTACCATCTTCTGACTCTAATTCTAAAATCATATCTGCTAAATCCGTTGCCAAAACTTTTGATACATAAAGTTCACGGTATACAATAAGTTGTTCAGCAGGTGAAACAGCAAACCAAACAACACCTGAATATGACCCATAACCATAGTCACAAGACCTAAACTTAACCCAATTACTAGGTATATCAAACGGCTCAACAACGTGTATATCTCTGTTAAACTCAGTAAATGCTGCACCCTCTTTAATATCCCAATCACCTTCCAAGAGTTGTCTTCTTTGTTGTTCAGGAAGGGAAAGTAGCATTGCTTCATAGTCTCCACTTTCTGCGAGGTATGGATTGTCAGATAGTCTTGCAGGAATAAATCTCCGTTTGAATAAAGGTTCTCCAGCTTTAGGATGTCCTGATGGGTATTTAAGGTCTTCTCCTGTTTCAATATTTGTTGCACTAAATGCCTTTCCGTAAGGAGCTGGATCAATAAACATTTTCTTAACCCATGTATGTCCTAACCCACCGGGGTTAGTTGTAGCTCTCATATAGATTGGTAAGTCAGGTGCTGTAGAACGTAAACGTGAACGCATATAGTTCCAAGCAAACGGACTTGACCATTGTGTTAATTCATCAAATCCTATCCAACTAAATGCCAAACCTTGATAACGCATAACATCTTCATCTCTATCAAGATACGACATCCACAATCTTGCACCTGACGGTGCTACCCATTGCATCTTTCTCTCATACCACTTTATCCCTTTCCATATTTTAGGATATAACTCTTGAGATTTAAATATAAGTTCTCTAAGTTCTTCTGTAGTATGTCTTAAAAGTAACCCACTAAACTGTGGATGACCCATGTATCTTAAAGGGTCTGCCAACATAGCAAAACTTTTACCACCACCTGCTGAACCCCCATATAAAACTTCTCTTTCGTCTGCAGCAAGAAACTCTGTTTGAGGTCCTTCATTAGGTTTAAAAACTACGTTATGTTCTTCTTCAGGTATTTCTTCTATTGGTTCGTAGTTTTTTGTTTTAGGTTTTTGCACCCGTTCTTTTTTCTTCAAATCTTTTCGCTTTTTCAATCGCTTTTTCGGCATACTCAGCCCATTTTCTGAGAGTTCTAGCCGTGTTCTTACGTTGTTTTTCATTCTGTAATCTTTTTCTTAATCCAACATGTGATATAGTTCTACCTGTTTTAGTTGTTAGCCAATTAGCAACTTCTCTATATGAATATTGTTTTATATGTTTTCTAGCTAACTCTAACGCTTCAAGTTCGTATTCTACAGGGTCTAGTACAGTATTATCTTGTTTATTTACTGTATAACCAAATGGAACTGTTCTTGCTATTCTTGGTATTTGTTGCCACTCTAAATCTTCTTTTATATCTGTTGGTTGTGGTAACTTCCATTTACCTAGACTTCTATCCATCTGTATTATTTTTAGGTGGTAACAACATAACACCACCTGAACTTTCTACTTGTAGTTTTTCTGTTTTAATTAATCCTGCCCTATCTAATAAATCTTTTGCTGCTGACATTTTATCTCTTATACCTAATTGTGTTGGATCATCTATTCCAGTTACCATTGCAACAGCAGCTTTTGGTGCATTACCTGCCATATATGTTTGAGTTGCTTCTATTATTTCATCTTTTAATGATTTTATTATTTCATTGTTATTTGAATTTGGAGAATATCCTGCAATAACTTTAGCATCTTTAATGCTACCGTTAGCTTCTGCAAACAAAGCATCAATAAATTTTTGTTGTCTTTCTGTTAATTTTCTAGCCATATTTTACAAACTTTCTTTTTTTAGGTTTAAAAAACTGTTTTAAACTTTCTATATGTTTTTTTCTTTGTTTCTGTTTTTTTAACTCAGACCGACTGCTTTCATTCGAGATATAAGTCTGTCTGCTCTGTTTGTTACTTGCTTGTACCATCTTGAGTCCTGCATCTGATTTCCTGCTTCAATCCAATCACCATCTCTAATGGCTTGTATCATTTTTTTAAATTTAGACAATCTAGGTCTACCCATATTAAACATCATGTTAGCTGTAATTAATTGTACTTCTTGAGGTAGTTTATCCCAATCATCAAATAATCTTTTACACTCACCTATCGTGACTTGTACATCTTGCTCAAAAACTTCGTTAACCCTAATCTCATCCACCACTGTTCCCACTGGTTTCTCGTATTCTTCATCTCCTTGTACAATGAGATGTCCGATGCCAAACGTAGGTAAGCCAAGGTGGTCCAGATATATTTCGTATTTACATCCTTCATCTATCTTTAACTCCTCTCTTAATCTATCTATAAAATCCATTAATTAATTTTTTTTAACCTCTCGTTTTCTTTTAGTAATAAATAATATGCTTTTGTTAATTCTTTATTATCTTCTTTTAATATATATATAGTTTGTTGTGCAGCTAAAAGTTCTCTTCTTATTGTTTCTTCAAATGTATCTTCGTGGTTATCCCACCCATTTGCTTCAATCATTTTCTTTTTACAACTCCACCTTTTTTAAACCCAATGTAATTTATTTTTCCACCACCTATTTTCCACACAGGTGCTTCACCACTAATAATTCCTCTTAAATCTGTTTTGTATCCTAAACCTCTAAGTTTTTTATGCACCTCATTAGGTTTTGATTTACCTGTAGCCCATGAATATATAACTTTTGCTACAGCTATTTCATCTTTTTCTTTCACTTCTTACCTCTAATAAGACCTAATCGTTTCTTTTTTTGTTTATTTTCTTTTTTCTGTTGCATTTTATGTATAGGATATGCTCCTATTATAACACCTGACATTATTGCTTCATCTTTTGTCACTGGGTCTTCTAATTTTTTATTTTCGGCTCTTATTTGTTTTACTGTAGTTCTTACTCTGTTACCTATATTTTTTAAACCTTGTACTACTTTACCTTTTCCACTTTTTTTAATAAAGGCTTCAGCAGCCTTTTTTGAAGCAAACTGTATTGCTTTACGTGCTACTAATCCTATTACAAATATTGGTGCTGCCATTACTTTTTTCCTCCTAATGCACTAAAACCAAAGTATGCTCCTACTAAACCACACATACTTATGTATTGTGTCATAAGAATACTCTCTGCTTCTGCAAGTCTGTCTGGAAAAGCTAGGGTTAATATAGTCGTGATACCCATAAGAATAATTAAAACCCATGCCATTCTCCTCTTATTTACTTGATACCCTAGTTTATCAGGAATCAAATCATTACTACTGCACTTGCAGTTTTCTTTTCCACATGCACATGTCATCGTTTTTTATTTATCATTT
>LULO01002294.1_pt2 | contig 11302 bp, 12 predicted proteins | sample 728121 | NCBI WGS metagenome assembly LULO01 (sample SAMN03860287, study PRJNA289734) | marine metagenome | biome: seawater column; feature: ocean; material: water; isolation source: Red Sea water column Station 149 - depth 50m | place: Saudi Arabia: Red Sea | collected 2011-10-15 | depth 50 m | reverse complement strand
GAATTTTATCTATTTCTTCAGACCAATCAGCATTGAGACCTGCTAGATTTAATATTTCAATCAAAGAAATGATTTTTTTATTCTGATTTTTTGAGGTCATCCCGAGATTCATAGAACCCCTACCTGTCCAATTAATCTCTCCTTCAGTGGATCGCCAGGAAGAATGTGTTATGGACCCACCAATCGTTCTATCTTTACCAACTAATCTAGAAATTATTTCTCTATTTCCTAATCCATTCTGAATGCTGATAATGTACCCATCCTCTTTAGTAATATCTCTGGCTACAGATGCTAATTCGAAAGTAGAATATGTTTTACCTGCTATTATTGAAAAATCGCAAGTATTAAAATAATTTTTAGAAATAGGTCTTTTCTCACTATCTATCACTTCATATCGGCCATGATTTACGAACTCAATCTCTCCTTCTGGAGTATTAATTACCAGCCCAGATGATAGTAGCTTAGCAGTGTTACTTCTTGATACACAAATTATCTCCGATTCAGTTTTTGACAATGCCCCAACTAAAACACCACCTATGGCTCCAATTCCCAGTATTCCAATCTTCAACCTAGCACCCCTGATTACTACATCTAGCAGAAAGATGAACCACAATTCCCCTTTCATCAGCAGTAATCCAAACAACTCTTTCCAAATCAAAATTCCCTGTAGGTAAAATCTCCATTTCTATTAATGAGTTATTTTTAGCCAAGTTTGGAATAGATAAGTCCCAAATATCAGTTTCTGGAGAATCTCCATGCCATTCGATAGAAATAGTATAGTCTAACTCCATCCTATTTTCTATTAGAAATATCGATTCATCAATTCTTTCAGAAATTCCACCTTTTTCGATGGAAATATCAATTCCAGGAATTATGTCAAATACTTCTAAGAGTTCAGATCCAGAACAAACTGCAATCCAACCAGTTTCTCCTATTGAAAGACTTCCATTTCCAGTCCTATTTCCAGTAATTAATTTTGAGGAATAATTCATTAGTTCTACTACTCCCCAGTTTACATTAGTATCTATTTGGTCTCCCTTTCCACTGGAAGGACAAAATGCATTTCCTGAGTCCGAATGAGAAATGATATAATCAGAGTCCATACCAAACCAAGATGGAATTTCCCAATTGCCCTCAAATACTTGTAATTTATTTCTTGAATTATTCAGTAATAGATTCCAACTTATCATTTCACCATTATCACCTAAGAAATCTAATTTTGGACCAAGCTTCAATGACTGATTATTGATTTTTTCTAATGACTGAATTGCGCCCTCGTACCCTATTAGACATATTTCATGCACTCCTATCCCTCTTGAACTACTATTCTCAATTAACCAATATGGACTATCTAAGGAAAAATTACCAGAACTCCCTATAATCCTAAATTCTGAACAAATTTTCAAATTTTCTAAATTTTGTTCGAATTCCCAATAGCTATTAATCGGCCCTGATACATCCCTTTGCCTAATTTCAATTTCATGTTCCATTTGGTAATCAATCACATCTATAAATACACGCAAAATATGTGGAGAAAATGATTTAGCGGGAGAATTAATCGATAAAATAATTCTCTGTTTATTCAATTCAACAACATTAGAAAAATTACAAATCCTGATTCCATTGCATTTTTCACTGGTAATTTTCCATTCCTTTTCTAGAGCGCCGTTTATTTGATAGATTATTGAACCATTAACCGGTAGAATGCCCAGTGGTTCTATTTCAAGAACAATTTCAGTCGAAGAATTATTATCCATTGATATAAATTTAGGCCATGATTGGGTATCTAATCCATTTTGATATTCAGGTAAAGAATAAGACGGTAGATGGCCAGGAAAACCGCCAATCAAAGCAATAATAATCACTACTATTGCCCGATTTCTATCACTTATACTTATTTTTTTATGTTCATCTAATACTATAGGGTTTGGATTATTTTCAGGACTAAATCTTTGCCAAGCCCCTATTGCAGCTAGAAAAATCCATGGAGTATAATTAGATGAAACAAAAACAATCACCATAATTCCCAACATTAAGATAAAAATAGATGTTTGAATAGAGCCATCTCGCATCTCTTTAGGGCCGATAATTGAATGAAGTAATCTGTCGCCAGGAAATCCAGGTATCGGTAGTAATAGCCCCCATCCTACAATTGTAAGACCAACACCAGCTAGACCAATTAAATTCAGCCATTGTAGTCTAACAATATATTCTTCTCCGAACCAAGACTCCAAAATTAAATTCAAAATTATGTTAGTTCCCAATATTGTCGGAACTTCGTCTTCAGGAAGATAATTATACATGTCCGGAGGGAAATTTGAAGTATTTATAAATCCAATAATGGCTAAAATCGTCCCGAAAATAAATAGCATCAATGGCACTACTAATTCTACAATAGCCAACGATTTTCTTGTTGGAAACGGCATTAGATCAATTCTTTTTTGACCCATTGAACCAATGATTCCGAATGGCCAAGAATATGAAGGAAACGGGAAGACAAGTGGTACTATGTGCCCGACCTCAACGCCATTCATATTACCAACTATTTTTCTAATATAACTTGAAATACCTATAATCACTATAATAGGTATTGAGAAATAAACCAAAGAATTTTTTTAGGGTAATTTCTCCAGAAGGATAATTTGTAATTCTCAAGATTGGAGGATTACCTTCTTCCAATATTCCCATCAAACTCATTTTTTTTAGGTGTTTATTCAATTTCACCAACTGTTTACTTGGATTTTTACCATCTTTTCCAGAAACTTCCCATGAAGCAGAATTAACTCCTTCTTCACCCATCAAAAAATATCTAGAGATAATCACTTCAAAAAGATCTTTTGACTCCCAGATTTTCCTATCAATTATGATATTATCTACAGTTTCCATGTCCAAGCCCTCCGAACTATTGTCCGATTCGACCTCATCCATTATTCGGTTTTCCAATCACTTATTTTTAAATCTCTTTAATCTGAATGTCTCTTCTCTTTCCATTTCTTCCAATCTCAACTGAATAAATGTCTGAGCTTCTTCCATCTCAGGTATAACTTTGAATTCCAGCGCATTTACTCTTCTTTTTGTAGCCTCAATTTCTTCCAAAAGTCGCTTCAACGTAGCTTCCATTTCTGCAGCTTTAACCATCTTTTCTACTAGTAATGAATAAGAATCTGCTGCTTCATCAATATATGGTGAACCACCAACCATCCCTAAACCTCTATCTTCCATAGATAATTTCAGATTTTGACCATCTACTCTTGGGACAACAACGCCCATTATGTTTCTTTTTGATACCATAACTTCGGGATGTTTAGATGATGCAATAGCAGCACTCTTGACAGCTAAACCACCTTCAATTGATGATGCCAAATTTATGGACTGTAATGCCTCTGAGTATGCACTAGCTAATTCCTCTCTCGCCGCAATCATTTCAGACAATAATGTTCTAAATTCGTGAAATAATCCATCTCTTTTCATTTTTAGTAAATTATAGCCACTAGAAGTTTGTTTAATCCTTCTTTTCAGGTTAATCAGTTCAGATCTAGTTGGTTTAATATCTAATGCCATTATATCACTCAACAATCAATTCTTTTTTTCTGTTGGATGATACTTATCGATCCATTTTTGATCTAAACGAACAAGATATTTCGTGTCAATATTCGATAGAAGATTCCAAGCCAAGTCTAATGTTCCTTCTTCTATTGATCGATCTTCATCCCGACTTTGCCTCAAAAATTGGTCTTCAAATATATCTGCAAATTTTAGAAGTTGTAAATCCCTTTCATTAAGTGCATCTTCACCTACGATAGCAACTAGTCCTCTTAATTCCCTACCTTGTGCATACGCAGCATATAATTGATCAGATACAGATTTATGATCTTCTCTAGTCTTTCCAGGGCCAATTCCTGCATTCATCAGCCTAGATAAAGATGGCAGAACATTGATTGGAGGATAAATTCCCTTTTGATGTAACTCTCTAGAAATAACAATCTGCCCTTCTGTGATATATCCTGATAGATCAGGAATTGGATGCGTAATATCATCACCCGGCATCGTAAGAATTGGGAATTGTGTAATTGAACCCTTCTTTCCTTTGACTAAACCAGCCCTCTCGTAGAGCATTGCTAAATCTGTATACATATACCCCGGATACCCTCTTCTTCCGGGGACTTCTTCTCTAGCAGCACCAATTTGTCTGAGAGATTCACAATAGTTTGTCATATCAGTATAAATTACGAGAACGTGATAGTCATGCTCAAATGCCAAGTATTCAGCAGCTGTTAATGCTAGACGAGGTGTGATCAATCTCTCTACAGCAGGGTCATCTGCTAAATTCACGAAAAGAGCAGCATTCTCTAAAGCACCCGTCCTCTCCAAGTCATGTACAAAGAAATTATATTCTTCAGCTGTAATTCCCATTGCACAGAATACTACTACGAAATCATCATCACTGCCAACTAACTTTGCCTGTCTAGCTATTTGTAATGCTATATCATTATGAGGTAAACCACTCGCACTAAAAATGGGAAGTTTCTGCCCCCTTACTAGTGATGTACAAGCATCAATTGCAGAAATCCCAGTTTGAATGAATGCTTCAGGACTCTGTCTAGAGTAAGGATTTATGGCTGCTCCAATAATATCCCCTCCCAATTAGTCCCTTGCTAACTGGAAGTTTGAATACATCTCCAAGAAATTTTATTCCAGTTTTCCTATCTACCGATGCTGTTCCTTCGAATACTTGTACAATGACTTGATCATCCGCTGTGTCTAAAACTTGGCCATTTTTAATTGACCCATCACTCAATTTTAATTGTACAATCTCACCATAAGATACTGGCTCAGTTTTGTTAAGAAAGACCAAAGGTCCTTTCACGTCAGTAATTGTTCTATATTCCTTTCCACTCACTTTATCACCTCTTAATTTACCTCTAAACTTTCAGATATCTGCTTACTCATCTCAGAAATCATCTGATTTATTTTTTCCTGATATCCTTTCTCAAATCTACCCCTCATCAAGTCAGTACGCGCAGGAATATTGACTACATCCTCTAATAAAGCTCCACCCGCAATCGCCTTCTTTGCTTCAGCTTGGAATGTTAGAATCGCCTTAGCCATTTCATATTGAAGTTTTAAATCACTAAACGTATCAACATCATGAAATGCATTTTGCTGTAAGAAAAATTCTCTAATCATTCTTGCCACCTCAAGAGTTAATTGCTGATCTATTGGAAGGGCATCAGATCCAACTAATTGTACAATTTCCTGTAATTCTGCTTCAACCTGGAGTAATGTACTGATTTCAGTTCTTAAATCTGGAAAATCTTGTGCGATGTTGTCTCTGTACCATTGATCCAAGGATTGAGGGTACAAACTGTAAGAGCTCAACCAGCTGATTGCAGGAAAATGTCTTTGCCTTGCCAGACCAGCATCTAATCCCCAGAAAACTTTGACTATTCTCAAAGTACCCTGACTCACTGGTTCAGAAATATCCCCACCTGGTGGAGATACTGCTCCAATCACCGAAACTGATCCATCATCTCCAGCAAGAGTTCTCACTCTCCCTGCTCGCTCATAGAACTCAGCTAATCTACTGGACAAATAAGCAGGATAACCTTCTTCTCCGGGCATCTCTTCTAATCTCGATGATATTTCTCTCATTGCTTCTGCCCATCTACTAGTTGAGTCAGCCATCAAAGCAACATTGTATCCCATATCTCTGAAATATTCTGCAATTGTTACCCCAGTGTATACTGAAGCTTCTCTAGCAGCAACAGGCATATTTGAAGTATTAGCAATCATTACTGTTCTATTCATTAGTGGCTTGTTTGTATTGGGATCTATTAGATGAGGGAATTCATCAAGAACTTCCGTCATTTCATTACCTCTTTCACCACATCCAATATAAACAACAATCTCTGCATCAGACCATTTCGCTAGCTGTTGCTGAGTCACAGTCTTACCTGAGCCAAAAGGACCAGGAATACCAGCTGTGCCTCCCTTAGCTAGGGGGAAAAGAAAATCAAGAATTCTCTGACCTGTAATCAGCGGAACGTCTGGGGCATATTTCTGACTAAATGGACGAGGATGCCTAACAGGCCATTCTTGCATCATTGATATTTCAGTCCCATCTTCTAGTTCACAAATCGTTTCCTTAATATTGAAAGATCCACTTTCAATTTTCTTTACAATTCCCTTAATAGAAGGTGGAATCATTACTCTGTGCTCAATTGTTTCAGTTTCTTGTACTATACCAATTACTTGCCCCGAATCTACAGAGTCTCCAACACTAACTTTTGGCTCAAAATCCCATTTTCTTTCCAAATCTAATCCATCGGCATCAACACCACGAGTAATGAATACTCCCATACTTTTCTCAAGCTTGGGAAGGGGCCTCTGAATTCCATCATAAATTTGAGTTAGCAATCCGGGACCTAGTTGAACAGAGAGAGTTTGCCCCGTCCTTATTACAGGCTCTCCAGGTTTCACTCCTGAAGTCTCTTCATACACTTGAATGACCGATTGATCCCCATGTAACTCAATTACTTCACCCATCAATCCTTCATCTCCAACTCGTACCACTTCATACATTCTTGGCGAGATTCCAACGGCAGTCACTACTGGCCCCGAAATCCTATATATCAGTCCATTTTCTTTACTCATTTTTTTCACTTCCTTTTTTTATTTCCAAAGATCGACTCCTAAGGCCGATTTTATAGACTCTCGAAGACTATTATCTTCTTCAGTCCCAATGCCCAAAACTGTGGGCGTTACACTTTCAGTAAGCTGCTGTCGCAACCTGTCTGGAAGCTTCATCAACTCTACATTATCAACTACTATTACTCCAACCTCGGACTGGTCCAATAGAGTTCTTAGCATGTCAATCATTTGCTCCTCATCTTCTGGATTATACAGATTCTCAACTCCAGCCAGCTGGAAACCTAGTGTGAATTCCATTGGTCCTACAACTGCTATTTCCATCTTTCCACCTCAGAAGTCCATATGAGACTCCAGTACTTTATCATCTAATCCAATCGCTTTACCTCGAACCAGTAGACGTAAATTCCTAACTTCGAGAGATTTTCTTTCGATGTAGTATATTATCGGAAATGGAGAAACTGGACTCAGATACGCAAACTTCCTTAGAATTCTCTGCCTCTGATGGGAAAGTAATTCAGCAAAAGGATCTAGACTTAAGATAGCCTTTGATTGTTCAAGAGCCGTCTCAAAACCTTCGCCATCAAATGCATTACTTCTTCTCAATAATTCTATCAGTTCTTCATCATCTTCCGACTGACAAACCTGCTTCATAGTTCCATAATCAATTCTACCCCCAGGAATAATCATTCCTAACCTTTTATCGAAATCTAATTCCATTCTCAGAGATCTTAACTGATTTATGATATTTCTATGGTCTATTTCAATTCTAATGTATTTCAATAATTTATCATTATCCTTCTTCTTTTTTACTGATTTTAGGGCTTCAGAGAAATAGTGCATATCAAGTGAATTTTCTAGTTCTTCAAGAGATGTTTCACCCTCAATCTTCTTCATTGCTTTTCCCCAGGGAGTTCCTATCATGGCTTTCTAGTCCCTCAGTATTTCTTATTATATTCAGCCAAACTGCATTTCTTGGATTCTCGGAGGGGAGAATCTGAGCTTCAATCATCTCATCCGAAGCTCCACCATTGACTGCTCTAAGAACTGTTTTCGCCTTCTCATAGTCAAATCTCTCTACATATATTGCTACTAAATCTCTCAGATGTCCCTGACAGAATTTCATAACTTCTGCTAAATCATTATCTAAATTGTGAAATAGAGCTGCTTCAACCGCATCAGCACCACTCATCCTAGACGAGTAAAGGTCCATTTCAGCCCTATATCCCAATTCTCCTATACTTGCTCCGATTGAATCGGGACCCTGTTGTAATAACTGCCTCATCCTCGTAGAATCAATCAATGATGCTTTTCTAGCTTTAGCCCTAGCTGCGGCATTGAAAATATTTGATTTACCAGATGAAGCCACATTATCACAATCCAAATAAAATATTATTTACCTCAGCAAGATTATTTTTCCAAGTCATTTCTAATCTAAAGTCGAAACGATAATCCATAACGGTAGATCCATCTTTAGACTCTAGAATAAATCCACCTAATCCTTCAACATCGTCTCCAAGTTTAAATCCCATACTTGATAGATTCTTTCGATCAATACTTACTGGCCTCAAAATCATATCAGAGGCGTTTTCTTCCTTAGCTGTTTTAATTAACTGATCCAAGATCTTTTTTCTATTTTTCAGTTTAGGAGAAGAAACTTCAGATTTCACTCTTTCCCATGTCAAATCGAGCTCCTCTTTTTTTGCTATTAAAGCCCTTTTCTGATTAGCCTGTCTAGCGGAAGCAACAATCTCAACAGATAATTGTTCACTTTCACGATTTGCACGATTAGTACTTGCCTCAGCAACTTGTGCAGCTTCTTTCTTAGCCACTTCTTCGATCCGACCAGCCTCTTCCTCAGCTTCTTTAATTATCGAATCGGCTTTTGCCTTAGCTTTGTCTAGAATCTCAGCAGCCAGGTTATCTAATGTCAATTTTTCACCTCAAAATTCCCTATTTTATATTCCTACAATAGGAATAGTGCAAGGAAACCAAATAGCACAATAGTTTCTGGTAGGGCAGTGAAAATTAATCCAGATACAAACTTATTTGAATCCTCGGCTATCATTCCTACTGCTGCAGCACCTATTGGTCCCTGACTCAAGCCAGTTCCAATTCCTGCTAGCCCTAACGCAATTCCTGCGCCAATTTTTGCATATGCTTCTACAGTACTGGCATTATCTACTTCTTGGGCTTGAACCCCTGTAGCTACTAGTACTACTGCAAGCAAAATCATCATTATGCTCATTCCTCTCATTATTTTTTTATTCATATTTTTTCCTCCGTTTTAATCCAATTTTGGAATCTTATTTTTCTACCTCTACAAATTGTGGTTTTACGCCAAATGGCATAAATGGCTGACCACTCGCATCATAATATTGACGCATCCATTCAACAAAATGAAGTCTAGCTGCGTGGATATTTGGACTAAATACGCCTAATCCCCATGCGAACACTTGAACTAAAATCCAACCAATCAAGAAAATTGGTACCAAATATAGAGTTTGACCATCAGTAACCATTTCTGCCATGGGTTCAAACAACATATGATTTCCAGTTTCAGCAATTTTTACTCCCACAATTCCTACTGCGAATAGTCTGACATATGAAATGACCGTAGGAATCATCCCAACTGCTTCTATGGGTGCTAAACCAACATTGATTGGAAATGGAACTCCATGATACTTGTATAATGTCCACATTAGCAAAACTATGGAAATAGCCGCTAAAATGGCCCCAGGAATCATCAAACTTTCTCCTTCTGGTGGCCCTAAAAATCCATACGAAAACATAAATCCTCCAATTAACATCATCATCCATACTCCCTTTTCAAAAAAAGCACAAACTAATCCTATGCCACCATGCCCATTTCCAAATAGTAAAATGTCTCTGAATCCAATCATCAAACCCATCATTACATGAACTAATCCAAGGTAAATTGTAAGTATTATCAGGTGCTCCAAATTTCCATAATCCGATGTGGGGGTGACTCTGTGAAATGGAAATGCTAATTCCAATCCAAAAGGTAGAGAAGCTGTCCATGCATGCCCATGATCAAGCTCAAAGGGGTAAAGAAATGCTAATGCCTCTGCTGGATTACTCCCATAGTGTGGTAAAATTTCCCACCCAGCGAATTCAGCATAGATATAGCCAAACACTAGGGTTCCAAATCCGATATAAGTGAGGAATTTTCCGCCTAACTTTAGCATTTCATTCGTACCAGATCTTGAAATCAGATATCCACCCAAAAGCATTGTAACCAACCCGTAGGCCATATCTCCAAGCATCATACCAAAGAAAATTGGATAAGTGATAAACATGAAAAGTGTAGGGTCAATTCTTCCATAACCAGGTCTTCCAACTGCATCAGTTAACAATTCCATCGGCTTACTCATTTCTCGTTCTGAATATGATATAGGCGGTAACTCTTGATGATGTTGATGATCTGAATGGCCGTGTCCACCACCACCTGCCTTCAATTCAAATGGAGTCACTTCCGTGAAATTGCAAACCGATTCCAGAGCTTTTTGAACTTCTTCAGCTCTATCACTCTCAATCCACCCGTCAATTAAGAATGCATGATTAGAAACAGCAATTCGGACCGGTGCTGTAAGAATTTCATGATCTCTTTCCAACAATTCAATACCACAAAGTAATAATTCTCCATTTTCATCAGACCACGATGCTATATCTTTCTCAATCTCTTCGATTTTCGAATTTATTGCACTAATTTGATTCTTTACATCATCTCTCAATTTTCGCGGATTTCCTTCTCCTTCTGGGATTGCCAGAGCATTAAATCCAGACTCAACTAATATTTTCTGAACCTTCGCTGAATCTGAATTTTTACAAAATACAGCTATAACTCTATTTTTACCATCTTTCCCTTCGTAAGCAATTACATCTTCACCGAGTTCTCTAATATCAATTTCTCCAACAAATCCTATGAATGACGTCAAATGTTGATATCCATCTAGTAGGCTAATATCTATATCTAAAGGTACTAACGCATCTAGAATGGACTCTTTCTCCCGAAGTGACTCCTTATTCTCATAATATTCAGTTAGTAATTCATTTTTTTCAATTAAAGTATTTACTTTCCCTGGTAAATCATCAATTAACCGACTTTTAATTCCCGCATAACTTCTTCTTTTTTCAGGTTGATTAGCCTTTATCATCGACAAAGCAGATCTCATTTTATTCAATTCTCTTCCTATTTCTTCAGCACCTTCTAATGGCTTCCCCAGAGAAAAATCCTCTTCAGAACCGTCATAATCTAGAATATGTAATGCATTAATTTTAGAAAGTAACTTTACTACTTCACTAATTTCTGATTTCATTCCTGCAGCTAGTAACCTACCCATTCGGTTAGTATTAACTTGCGACATTTTCTACATACTCCACTTATTCATTAGAGAAAGCATCCAGAATTATCTTTATTGCTTCACTTCTAATTTTCTCACCCGAATCATGGATTGTTTGAATATCAGAGTCTCCAGATGAAGATACTTTTTTTGCTTCACTTCCTGCATGATCCTTGGCCTTAGAAATAATCTTGTCTGCATTCGAGTCAGATTCCATCTTACCATTCTGAATTATCTCGGTAGCGGAAAGCCTAGCCCGGGAAATAATTTCTCCAGCTCTTTTTTCAGCC
>LULO01000441.1_pt1 | contig 11302 bp, 9 predicted proteins | sample 728121 | NCBI WGS metagenome assembly LULO01 (sample SAMN03860287, study PRJNA289734) | marine metagenome | biome: seawater column; feature: ocean; material: water; isolation source: Red Sea water column Station 149 - depth 50m | place: Saudi Arabia: Red Sea | collected 2011-10-15 | depth 50 m | reverse complement strand
CTTTGTTGATTCCAATTTGTGGTGCAGCAAGTCCACCTTTACCAGTAATGCTTGCATTAGATACTTTAATCATTTGTTCTGCTAAGGCATCAAGTCCATCATACGTGCCTTTGCCTAACATCTCGTCAATGGTCTCTCTTCCATAATTATCTCTAATTACCTTTTGTAATTTAGGACCTAATCGTCCAGTTCTAAATGCATCTACAAAGTCATCGGTCATTTTAACCACACCTTGATCATCAACTGTCGCACCTATTTGTTTAAGTATTTTACCCATTGCAGCATCTTGTACTGCTTCAAAAGTGCTAACTTGTCGACCACCTATGGTTTGTACTTTACCTTTTAGTATTCTTTTCGCACGTCTAATAGAAGATACGTCTCTAAATATTTTGTCAGCTATAACATCTGGATTACTTGTTCTCTCAAGAGTTCGTAATACATCATCTGCTCTACGTGCCTTTGCGGCTTCTTGTATTTGTCTCATTCTAAGTAAGCCACGACCTAATGGTTGTTGTTTCAAAGCAGCTAATGTTTCTGGAGCAAAATCTGCTCCCCCTCTTCTCATAACAAAAAGAACTTCGTTCAAGTCTTTTAATTCTTTTTCAAAAAGTTTTTTAATAGTTGTTCCTTGTTCATCAATCGATGAACTAAATTTAACTGGATCTATTACACGTTGACCAGTTTCTTTGTTTACAATCAGAGACTTTTCAGCAATACGCTCAAGATACTGTTTGGCTAAAGACTGTCTTACTTGATCAGCCATCTCTGCACCAGAGCCTCTAATGGTATTTAATTCTGCTTGTTCAGCCTCTATTCTTCTAATCTCTGTCTCTAAAGCTTTTCTACTACTAGCTCTTGGATCAACATTAGCTATTCTTCTTTGAACGTCTGGTATTGAACGGCCAGAAATCTGTCTTCGTTGTATTGCACGTCTACCTTCATTTAAATCTAATATGCCAGTTCTTGCTCCTAAAACTTTTTCACTTGGCATGCCTCGTATAGCTTTAAGAAGTTGTGTTAATCCTTCTGGATTATCAGGAGTAATTATATTGTCTAAAACAAAAGTAGTGTTAATTCTTCCATTTTTTGCTTGTTTTAAAATATCTTCAACAACAATATTATCAAATCTTTTCATACCCTCAGCATACAAGTTATTGACTCTTCTAAGTAAACCTAAAGCTTCAACTGCATCAACATCTGCTTTTGGTTGGAGTTTAAATCCTGGGACTGTTTGTGTCTTTTGATTAAGCACCACTAGTTTACTCAAGGCAGATTTCATTGCATCTTCAACTGAATCTTTAAGACCTTGTAATGCAGTTTTACTTGCGCCACCAATTAATTCTGAATTTCTAGAAGCATCAAGTAGTGCAGTTCTGATTCTTGATATTGTTTGCACATCCGATAAATCTCTTAAAGCAGTAATCGATCTTGCTAATTTAGAAGCCATTGGATCAGCAGCGGGATCTCTAGCTAATTCTTGTAAAGCAGATTTTATCCCACGGGTATCAATTATTCTTGCATCTGCTAAATTTTTATTAACTTCACCATATAACCTATCCATATCTTCATCAAAAACTTTTTTACTAGCTTTTATCATCTGATCTAAACTAGCGGGTATCTCTTTGTCACTTCTTAAATTTTTAATTACATCATCAATGTTTTTTGTTATCTCTGTGTTAAATTTTTTTTGTGCAGTCTCAAGTGCTCTAGATCCCTCTTCATAAAAGTTTTTAATATCTTGTCTGACAACTTGGTTTAATTTATCTACTTGAGTTCTTTGACCAACACCTAATTTACTTAAATCATCCATGACAATATTAAGATTGTCTAAAGCAGCTTTCTCGTTAGGAAAGATTCCTTCATACACTGCTTGCAATCTATTTAGAATTGGTCGAAAAGAATCACTAGTAGCTCCTGCAACTGTTGGTCTATAATTTTTGTCAATTAACTCTCTTGCTTGTTTTCTTAAAGCCTCGTTCGCTTCGCCACCAGGACCTTTAATTAATCTACCAAATATTTTACTTATACCACGACCTAAACCTTCACCAACTAAACCAAACACACCCTCCATTGCAGAATCTCTAGCAACTTCAGTAAAGCTTTGTTTTTGTAATCCTTCTGCGTATTCTATTCCTTCATCTAAAGCTTTACCAAAAGCTGCTGCTCCACCAACAAGTAACATGCCTGGTATAAATCCAACACCAGAGGCAGCTATACTTGTGCCAATACTAGTTACTATTGGAAGTGCTGTTGCACCCGCAAAATCTTTTACATCACTAAAAGAGAAACCTTCCTCATCAATAGCAAGTTCTTTACCCTCACCAAGTCCAAGTTTATTTCTACCCTGCTTAGTTAGAATAAATCTTCCTAATGCATCTGTTCTAAAACCATCTTCACCTACTACAGTTTGTAGGTATCCTGCTTTTTCTGCATCTGTGTCCATGCGACCAAATTGAAATCTTGAGAAATCACCAACAGAATCTAGACCAGTAGTATAATCAACATCGGGTTCTTTGTACTCAGCTATAAAATCTTCTTCTGAAATTTTTTCACCAGTTTTTGGATCAATACCAGAGGCAATAAGTTTTTTTCTATATTCTTGTATTTCTTCTAATGACGCTGAACCAAAATCTATTTCTGCAACTTTATCGTCAAAACCAGACTCCTCTTGAAAAAAAGACATAACCTCGTCCAATTGTTCATCAGTAGGATTGTCAGTATCAAGTTCAACTTGCTCTATTTTTTTTGTAAAAGGGTTTTCTATTTGAAAAACTGGCATTTAATTATCCTTGACTGTGACAAGTTTGATTACACCATCTTCTCCACGTGAATATTTTTTACCTTGTTTAAATGTTGGTAAATCTCTACCTAATCTTTTCTTTTCGCTTTCAACTAAAGTTCCAATTGATGCACCACTTGGAAGAATAAACTCTTGCGCTTGTGCATCATAAGCATTTAATTTTGATGCATTTTCTATTTGAGCAGTTTGGAATCTTTCAATAATTTTTCTACTTTTATCAAGTAATATTTCTTTTGGCATAGCCACTAACGCACCTACACCACCTTGCATTACTTGTTCAGTTACAAATGCATCAGCTAAAAACGATACATCTCTGTCAGATATTGAGTTCGCAGACTGATCTCTACCTAATGTTAGTGGAATTAATTGTTGAAATACTTTTTTCATATCAGCAACTGCAACATCTCTATCAGTATAGCTTTTTGGTGCGTCTTTACCTAAAACTGCTGATGCTCTAGACCATAAACTTTGAAAAGCGGGTTTGAATCCAGTAACCTTATCGCCTGCAACATCTAACATAAATCCTTTTGTTAACTTTATGCCATTACTTGCCTCTAACATCCCAGTCGTTGCTTTGCTATAATTTTCAATATATTTATCTGTCTTTGCAAGATCTTTAACTGTCATATTCTCTCTAGCTTTTCGAATTGCTTTAGTGTTAGCTGCTTGCTTTTCTAGTAATGCTTTTGCAAATGATGTGCTAGTTAAACCAGGAGGAGTGCCATTTTCAGCTAAAAAGGCTTTACTTACAGTTACTTCGTCACCTTCTGCATATGTATTACCCCTCTCGTCAGTAAAACCTTCTGGTCCTACAATATATTTTTCAAAATCAAATTGTTTATTAAATGTTGTCAACGCTTTTTGTCTTTCAAAAGCTTTATTCTTTCCTATTTCTCCAAGACCATATTTAAGTGCTGATAGTTGCACTTGTCTATTAAACTCATCTTTTTGCGCTTTATCTTTAATAAAAGCATCCGCACCTTGTTCTAATCCTTTAGCAATATTAGTTACTGCATCTGGACTGTCACCAGCTGCGATAGAAAAAAACATTTTTGCTAAAGCAAGATTTTTATCCATGCCTTCATACTTTGGTGCATTCTGTGTAAACTCTTGCATTAATTGTTTGAGTTCCGCTTGTTGTTCCTCTGGCGTTCCTTCTTTAACTATCCTTTTAACTTCTTCTTCGTTTTTTATACTAATTGTACCAAGCTGACCCTCTTGTCTTCTTTTTTGATCATCTAATATTTTTTGTTGTTCTTCAGTTATTGTTGGCTTTATTGGATCTGGTTTAATTATTTTTTTCTTATCTGGATCTTCACCCGCAATTAGGTTTTCTTCTTCAGCAATTTCAGAAGCTTCAGCATTTTTTTTCTGTTGCTCTAGTATAGTAGGACTAAGCTGACCTTGTTGCATTCTTTCTTGATCTTCTAAAATATTAATTTGTTCTATATTTTTTTGAATCTCGGGACTCGTGGTCATTATGCCGACATCAAGAGCTTCTTGTGCTCTTCTTTTTCTTGCACTTTCAGTTGGTTGTTTTAAAAAATCTCCTATAATATTACCTGATGGATCGGTAAAAGCAGAGGCAATACCTGTAGCTGTTCTAAGATTTTCTAATCCACTAAGTCCTATGTTTGCTAATTGTCTTCCGTATTTACCTAATCTAGTATCTGCTGCATCAACATCAAGTTGACCAATAGGTGTTAAAAATTTATTGGCTAAAGGTCCTTGTCCTCTTATACCTTTCATATATTGATCAGATATTTGTCCAAAAGATAAAGATGGAGTAACAAGTTGATTAACAAGATTCGGATTAAATTTTGTCCTTGGATTTGTGCCCATGGTTAAACCACCATTTGCCAATGTTCGTATACCACCCATAGCATTCAATTTGTTACGAGCGTTGCGATTAAACATTTTACGATTCATTAAACTCATTTAAATAAACCACCTAAAAGACTACCAAGGCCTGCGCCTGCACCACCTCCACCAAAGGCTCCTGCAAGGCTAGCTACACCGCCTAGAAGACCACCAATTTGAGAAATCCTACTAGGATCAGGTGTGGTGGTTTGAGTTAATACTTGTTGAGTTGATGGAACACCTCTAAATATATCTGACATAAATGATAATCTTTGATAAGGTTCAAACTGTTGTTGTAGTGAGGTGTCTCTAAGTGCATCTAATTCTCTTTGTTGTTGCCCTTGTTCTATTCCACCTAATTGTGATAATAAATTAATATCTCTTAATTGGGCAGCTTGTTGTGCTTCACCTAAACCTGCAGTTGCTATACCCGCTTTTGTAAATAACTCAGATGCTTTTTGTGCTCTATCTTGAGCAGACTCAAAGGCTTGCGCTCTAAGACCAGCAGATTGTCTTGCAAAAGTATCGGCAAGATTTCTTTGTAATTCTTGTTCTGCTATAGCTTGTCTAGACCCACCAAAAGCACCACTTTGTATAGCTCCACTACCTATTCTTTGTCTTTCAATATCACCTTGTCTTTGAATGTCTTTTAAGTTTTGATCAATTACTTGATCTACAAAAGGATTCATGAAGGCATCACTAGCACCAGGCATTAACGCAGCTATGCCCATGCCAACTGTATCTGCTCCACTTTGTAACAAATTTTGAAAACCACCAATACCCGCTGCTCCACGTTGAATTGCAGCTACTTGTAAAGGTGTTAGACCTGCTACTTGAACTTCTGGAAATTCAACTGGTTGTGTTGCAACTGTTCGTGTATCAGCTAATAAATCATCAATAAATTTTTGTTGGTTTTCTGGTAATATGGTTTTTTGTTCAACTGTTTGTACTGCCATTATGCCATTCCTTCAAACTTGTCCATTAGATCATACATTGTTGCTATGCCTTTGTCTATGTTTCCATTACCAGCACCTTTGACGGCCTTTTCTGTAAATACAAACTCATTATTAGATAAGGCTGCACGTTGAACTGGTTTACCATCTTGAAAAATCATCCCTGGTATACTGTCCGAGGTCCCAGTTCCAGGACCCTTTATTATACCACCAAACTCTGGCGATCCACCACCCATAAGAGTTCGAATACCACCACTATTAGTTGGTGGATTCATTTTAGCCATGACTGCATCTTCAAGTTCTTCAATAGAACTGTAACCCATGCCAGTGTTTGGATCGTTAAAATTTAATAAACTACTTATACCAGTCTGCATCATGTTTTTACTTTAATAGTTCCATTATCATTAAATAAAGCACCTACCTCTAAATCAGTATCACTTGTAGGTAAATCCGTCAAAGTAATCTTAGTTCCTCTAAGCTCACCAGGGTTTTGTAATTGTGTAACAAGCTGACTTAAACTTCTTACCATTTCATTAAAATATTGAACGTCATATTCATCTGGTGGTAAAGAAAAATTTGGTGGTACTAACTGCCTACTCATCTATCTCCGTCCGCTCTTATGTCAACTCTTGGAGTGCCAAATCTCCAATTCACGCCTTGTGTTGTGCTTTCTACTCTAAGGCCAAATGATCTTCCACGCAATCTTAAATGATTTAATTCTGTGGAAGACGTTACAGTATTTGTAGACGTTTTAATAAATCCACCTGCGGGACTTCTTTGTGCTTTCAATGAAAATATTGCTTGTTTATTATCATTACTAATACCAGTATCACTGTTATCAAAGCTTACGTCAGGTATCATTCTTCTCAAAAATACAAATTGATCACCATCTTGTATGTCAATAGGACTTGATTCAATAAACGATGTAAAAGCAGTTCCATCGTTATCATTGCCTTTTTCATGATTGTAAACAAGATTAGAATCAGTTGCCATTGGATATTGATAAACACCTCTATCAATCCATGATGTTCTAACAAGACTACCTACATACCATATTTTTTGATCATAGTTATACACTACATATTTGTCATTTTCATCTGTGCCACCATTTGCAGCAGAATTAGTTGCAGATGGATAGAACCAAAACACCTCACCAAAAGCTGAATTTACACCTGCATAAACTTTACCTGACTGTGTTTCGTTAAAATCTTGAAATACGTGATCTCTTACAGAACAAGGTATAACTTGAACACGACCATCATAAATATAAAATCTATCATATCCCATCCAATAAACTGCGTCACCAACTGCAACTGCTGAGTTAAATGCTCTAACTGTTATGGAACTTGCAAGTTGATTTATACCAAATGTGAAAGGAGGCCCAATAAACTGCATACTATGAATAGATGTATTTGTTAAAACAATAATCTCTCTTCTTGTTTTAACGGCAGTAACAATTTCAGAACCAGAACCAATTCTTAGATCTCCAGCGGTATTTGTAGCAGTTGGTGTCCATAAAAATGGATTTTCTTGTGAACTAAAACGTATAAGTAATCTATCTTGTGCCGTTTGACCTATTGGATTTGCACCAAAACATATTACATGACGATCTCTTTCAGACACAATGACTTTGCGAGATTTAGTTGGTGCAGCATCTGATAACTCTATTAAATTTTTTGCTCTTGTGCTAGTACCAAGGGTTTTATCCCAATAAAAAACAAAACCATCTCTTTGATTAAATATCAAATCCTCACCAAAATTATCTTGTGACCACAAACGTAGAGTGCCACCACCAGCAGTTTCTCCAGCAGGATCACCCCAATGTTGTGATCCTCCCCAAGTACCAGCACCCCACCCATCACCAGGCACGACTGTATTAATACCTTTATTAAGTTGATATTCAGCATCTGCCGAACCAGCACTAGACAAAGCAGCGGCTGCATTAGAACTTAAAGTAATAACATAACTATTACTATCTGTAATCGATGTTATTGAAAACTCATTATCAAGTTGAGTATTTAAAGTAGAATTTCCTGTGGCTGCATTACTAAAAGTTACAAAATCACCTTCTATAGCTCCATGAGAAGAGTCATTAACAGTAACACTAGTGCTATCGGTTGCAGATGTAAAAGTAATCGCCATATTAAGAACCACCTACAGTAACAGTTGCTTCATTAGTTATCGATACAGTTACATTTCCTACTGCCGTGGTCATGGCTAAATTAGCAGCGGTTGGTGGGATATCTATTGTAACTGTTCCGATCTCTCCTGTTGCAGGTGTAAGTGCACCAACAGGAACATCTTGTGATCCAAAAACAATAACTGATCCTAATTGACTTGTTCCCACATTCCCAGAAACCGATGAAATTACTGTTCCACCATCTAAATCAAAAACTACAACACCATTTACTACTTTACGTCTAAGTGGTGTTATATCATTATAACCTTGTGATTCTTCAATATAAAATTTTATTTCTGTGCCAATGCCTAAATATTTATTACTTTGCAAGTTTGCCCAAGCATGCAGTGATCTTGCAGAACCCAGAAAAGTATTGGTAGAATATTTTTCCCAACCACCTAATTTTTCGGGGTATCCAAAACGAAAACGAACAAGATCGCAATCATTCCAACCACCTTTGTTTGAATAGGAAGTTGTTTCTTTATTAATTCCAGGTCTAAATTTTAAGGATGTTATGGGCATTTATTATCCTACATTTTGACTTTTGGGTTTGCTATCCTTACTATTTTCTATTGAGTCCATTGTTTTTTTTAGTGAATTAACGAGTAAATTGCGAAAATGACTTTGTGATGCAGAAAGTTGATCTAATTCAAATTTAACCCTTACAATTTTATTTTGTAAGTCAGTGATTTGTTCTTTATAATATTTTTGTTCATCTGTTAATTCTTCTTCTTTGTAAGATTTTCCATCCAAACTTAACACGTTTTCATCACTCATTTTAATCTCCTGTAAAAGCATCAGCGTCAGCTATAGCTTTGTCTATAACTGTAAAATCTAGTTTTTCCCAATCATCATAATTTTCTTTTTGATATTTTAAATAGCTAACACCTCTTCGTACTCTTGCTTTCTTTTCGTCATGTGTTAGGTCAAATGAAAAATCTGCATCTGTTGCATCACTGCCTTTCGCATGGGTAGCAATTATAACATTGATTGTATCTGCTCCATCTAAACAAGCTTTATGTGCTTGTGCTATTTCTTCTGTAGTTCTTGGTTTTTCCTCTATCATTATTTATCCTTCCAATGCTGTAACTTTTGCTTCAAGTGTTTCTATTCTTGCCATTGCTTCTTGTAATGCTTTGACTGCTTTCATGTGTAGTACAGATGTTTTAACTGACTTTGTTGTTGTTTCAGATTCTACGTTTTCTCCATCTTTATTCTCAATCATATCTGGAATATCCATAACAAGACCATTCATGCCAGATGTTTCTAATTCTTGTGCAATGACTCCTAACCTCCAATGTTCATCACTATCACCTTTTGCAACATCTGTTTTAAATTTATATTTACGAATTTTTAATGCTTTTATATCATTCCATTGTGATGAAGCATCTTTAATTTGTTCTTTTAATTTTTCATCAGAAATAGCACCAAAAACATCATTGGCATTGAGAGTGTTTCCATTTGATAAAACTTTAAATCTTTCAGCACCAGTTGAACCTTCTGCTTTAATAAACCATTGAGAAGTATTATCAGGGTCTGCATCTGAAAAATCAATAAATATTCCATTTGGTGTGCTATCACCTGAATGTTCTACAACAAGAGCAGGGTGTGTATTTGAAGTATTATGTATAGCATGATAATTTGTATTATTAGCTCTATCTGAATCACTTAAATCTCTTGTCCAACTAGTATGACCAGTATTTGTTGTAATTTGTCTAGGGTTACCATCACCATCTGATAACACAATATAATTGCTTGATGTTCTTATGTCTAAGCCACCTCCATTGCCAGTATATGAACCAACAATGGTGTTCTTAGTTCCAGTTGTCATATCTCCACCAGAATTGTATCCAATGGCAGTATTGTTTGTTCCTGTACTTAATGTATCAAGGCAAAACATTCCTATGGCAGTATTTTTACTTTCAGTAGCACTTGTAAAATTTTGTGATGCTAACGCACTTACTCCTAAAGCTACTGACCTTTCACCTTTTGTATCAGCAGTTAAAGCATTATATCCAATTGCTACATTGTTATCACCAACATTTAAGGCATCTCCTGCTGCACTGCCAATAAAAGTATTATTAATTCCAGTTGTTACACTTATACCTGCTTGAAATCCAACTGCTGTATTGTTAGAGTCTGTAGAGCTACTAAAATTTTGATTTTGTAATGTGTTGTAACCTAATGCAGTTGATCTGTTTCCTGCAGTGTCAGAGGTCAATGAACCATATCCAAAAGCAACATTTGTAATCCCAACATCTAGTGCATCTCCTGATGTTGCTCCAACTAAAGTGTTCAGTTGACCAGAGGTCATTGCTGTTCCTGCTCCATGACCAACTACTGTATTGTTATCACCAGTTTCGTTATCTTGTAATGCAGATTTTCCGACCGCAGTACAAAAAATAGCAGTTGTATTGTCTCTTAGAGCTTCCTGGCCTATAGCTGTGTTCTGTTGCCCAGTTGTGTTAGACTTCAGAGAATCTGCACCAAAAGCTGAATTAGCTGTTCCACTTGTGTTTGCATATAAAGATCTATAACCAACTCCAGTATTATTATCTGCTGTTGTAGGAGTATATAAAGCTTCAAAACCTAAAGCGGTGTTTTGAATTCCAGTTGTGTTTTGAACTAACGCATTCTTACCAATACCAGTATTTTGAGCACCTGTGGTATTAGCTCCTAATGCTGATGTACCAACTGCTGTATTATTATTTGCTGTGGTATTAGCATCTAAAGCATTAGCACCTACAGCTACGTTATTTGTTCCAGTTGAGTTTGCTAGTAAAGAATTATAACCAACAGCAGTGTTGTTATCAGCTGTAGTATTTGAACCTAGTGCTGATCTACCACAAGCTGTATTGTTATTTCCAGTGGTATTAGCATCTAAGGCAATAGCACCAAAAGCAGCATTTTCTGTACCAGTAGTATTATCATTTAAAGCATCTTTTCCAACTGCAGTATTGGCACTTCCTGATGTATTTTGAATTAAAGAATCTCTACCAACAGCAGTGTTATCATTTCCTGTAGTGTTTTGTAAAGTACCTCCACCAACACCAGTGTTTCTGTGACCTGTTACAAGACTTAGAAGAGATCGTTGACCAATAGCAGTGTTTTCTGTGCCTGATGTAAGTGCTGTTAAAGATGAAAATCCAAAAGCAGTATTAGCACTACCTGAAGTGACAGCATCTAAAGCAGTCTCTCCAACAACAGTGTTCGTTGAAACAGAGCTTGCTCCTTTACCTATAGATACTGAGTTAAATGAAGCGTCTGAAGATATTGTAAAAGTTGCTGCTGCATCTATTAATTGAGCTTTAGTCTGTGACATTTATTGTTCAAACTTTGTTTATTAACTCAATTTTACGATGAGTTTATTTACGAAATCTCACTGTTTCCATCATGGGTTTACCTAGTTCTTGCTCATATTCTCTCTCCATTTCAAAGTCATCTACGTCTGTTCCTGCCTGACTATATTTATTCATTCCTTTAACAAACCCAGATAAAAAAGTCTTACCC
>LULO01002309.1_pt1 | contig 11324 bp, 12 predicted proteins | sample 728121 | NCBI WGS metagenome assembly LULO01 (sample SAMN03860287, study PRJNA289734) | marine metagenome | biome: seawater column; feature: ocean; material: water; isolation source: Red Sea water column Station 149 - depth 50m | place: Saudi Arabia: Red Sea | collected 2011-10-15 | depth 50 m | reverse complement strand
CCTATTAAATCAGGGGCAACAAGTTTAGAGTGCCGATAAAAAAAATTTTTTGGAAATAAGTGTCCTTCTATTTTTAAATATTTATCTAATACTATTTTTAGCTGATAAAGATAATTGAGGCTACATAGTTGAACTTGATATTCACAAAGATGAGATTACTAGTGTTTATATTTATTTGAAATCAAAGGATGTTATGAATCAAAATGTCATAAATAAACTACTATATAAATAAATCAGAAAATTAACGGCATGACAAAAATAACTAATGATGAAGTAAAAAAAGTTGCTAGTTTAGCTAGATTGGAACTTGATAATGATGAAATTAATAATCATGCAAAACAATTAGAAAAAATATTGGAATACATAAAACAACTCGAGAAAATTGATACAGAAAATGTTCCCTCTACAACAAGAGCGATAGAGGTTAAAAATATATTTAGAAAAGACGAAAATAAAAATTCTGACTGTAATGAAGAGCTTTTAGAATTGGGTCCCTCTAGAGAAGATAAATACTTTAAAGTGCCAAAGATTATGAATGAATGAGTTAGGCACTTCCTATAAATGTTTTATTAACTATCTTTAATAAAAATTTTTTTAATTTATAACCTGGATATAAATTTATGATTTTTCTTATCTTTCCTCTTTTTTTGTGATGGCTTCTTATACCTATTAATAGATCATAAATAAAGTTATAAACATCTTCTTTACTTTCAAATATCCCAACTCTTTGAGGAGAGCCTTTCATATCCAACAATGGTTTAGTTTTTTCATAGGCTACTTTGTATTCAAACCAAGGAATAGAGGGCCAAAGGTGATGGATGAGATGGTAATTTTGGCCCATTATTAGTAAATTCATAAATTTGCTTGGATAAACTCGAGAATTTATCCATTTATTTCTTGATCGAAAAGGTCTATGAGGAAGATAATCAAAAAATATACCGAGAGTCACTCCCACCATTAATGCTGGTCCGAACCATAGGTTATAAATCAGATTCATAAAGTCAAATTTCATTCCTGCCAAGATAATTGTTATAAAAATCGACCTTTCAATTCCCCATTGTAATAGTTCATATTTTCTCCAAAGTTTTCTTTGAAAGAAAAATACTTCATGATAAAAAAACCTGGGAGCAATCAGCCAAATAGGGCCAAAGGTACTAACAATATGATCCGGGTCATTTTTTGGATGATTTACATGAATATGATGCTGTAAATGTACCCTTGTAAAAACTGGGAAACTAAATCCTAAGAGAATTGCTGAACCATGCCCCATTGCTTGGTTTATCCAAGGAACAGGGTGAGCAGCTTTGTGACATGCATCGTGAATTACAGTACCCTCGATATGCAAAGCTAAAAAAGCAGTTGCAACAAGTAAGGGTAGAGGCCAAACACCTCTATACCATTGCCAAATACTAAGAAAAGCGAGAAAATAACCACCAAAAAAGAGTCCTAATGTTGGATTCCAAAAATTTGGCGGATCTACGTAATTTTTAATCTCTTTTTGCCAATTTGGTATTTTTGAAAAATTAGTAATTTTTGTTTTATTTTTACTGGGTAAGTTTGAAATCGGTTCTTGTATTCTTTGAACAATATAGCTGATATTTTGAGGTGATTGTATTCTCAAGTCAAGAAATTTTTTTTATAAGGATATTTAATTTAATTTTTATGTGTCAAATTAATCTTAATAAGTTAAAAATATTTTTAAAATAAACCTCTTTCAATTATTATTTTATGTGAGCGGTCGTGGCGGAATTGGTAGACGCGCGAGTTTTAGGTACTCGTATCTTCGGGTGTGGGAGTTCAAGTCTCCCCGACCGCACTTAAGTGAATTCTGAAAGATTGTTTGTCTATCTATATCAATTTCTTATAATCTAATTAATTAATCAATTTAATGAGTAGTTTCATATTATGTTTGGGATCTTTTTATACCCTAATTGGGATTATATTTTTATTCGTACCGATAATTTATCTTGAGCTAGGCAGACCAAAAGATCTTACAATAGCCTTTTTAAATTTATTAGTAGGTTTGATATTAATAGTTAAATATAAAATAATAGATGAATCAATTAGTATAATTTTCCTCTTATTAACATTATTATTAATTTTTTATTTAGCAGAGCTTTTTTTATCTAGATGGTATCAATTGACAGACAAAGAAAAGAAAAAATTAACTACCTTTTTGGGACTTAAAAATAACCTTTCGAAAATATTAGAAGCTATTAGACTTGGAGTTAAGAATTTTGTAAAACCTTTAAATTTATTTAATTTTGATAGCAATAAACAAAAAATAACTCCAAAAAAGTGGGTAAGAAATGATAAAAATGATAATATAAAACTTTGATACTAAATCAATTGGTTATTTGAAACATGCCAAAAAAATTACAGGCAATTAAGAAAGAATCTAATAAATTAGATTTATTTAGACATTTTTATTGATTACCAATATTTACTATATTTTCGTATGAAATCTCAAAATAAAAGAGAAGAAAAAACTCAATTCTCCTACAAAGAAACTTTAAATTTACTCAAAACTGACTTCTCAATGCGTGCTAACTCTGTTGTACGGGAACCTGAGATTCAGAATTTTTGGGCTAATAATAATATTGATTTCCAGCTAGGCTCAAGCAATAATGGAGAAATATTTACATTACACGATGGGCCTCCTTATGCAAATGGAGCGCTTCATATGGGCCATGCGCTTAATAAAGTCTTAAAAGATATAATAAATAAATATAAAACCCTAAAGGGATTTAGGGTTCATTACGTACCTGGCTGGGACTGTCATGGATTACCTATTGAATTAAAAGTTCTCCAGAATTTAAAATCTGATGAAAGAAAGAATCTTGACACTGTAGAGCTTAGAAAAAAAGCAACAAATTATGCCTATATCCAAATTAATAATCAAATGGAGGGTTTCAAAAGGTGGGGCATATGGGGAGATTGGGATAACCCTTACTTAACTCTTAAAAAAAATTATGAATCTGCTCAGATTGGAGTATTTGGGAAAATGTTTCTTAATGGTTACATATATCGAGGTCTTAAACCCGTGCATTGGAGTCCAAGTTCTAGAACAGCACTCGCAGAAGCAGAATTAGAATATCCTGATGAACATTTTTCAAAAAGTATTTATGTTTCTTTAAAAATTACTAAACTATCTGAAGAAATTCTATTTAATTTCTGCCAAGAAAATCCTAATATCAAAAAAGATTTTTTTCAAAGTAATTCTTTCATAACTATTTGGACTACCACACCTTGGACCATACCTGCAAATGAAGCAGTTGCAGTAAATCCAAAAATAAATTACGTTTTTGCTTTAGATGAAGAGAAAAGAATTTACCTTTTTGCAAAAGATTTATATTCTGAAATAAGTAAGAAATTTAATAAAGTTTTCAAGATACTTTTAGAGATTAAAGGGTCTAAATTGGATAATATTGAGTATCAGCATCCCACTAAGAATATTTCAATGTAGGTCAGAAATATGATTTACCAATAACATGTGTCGTTGATGAAAAAGGCAATTTAAATGAATATTCTGGTCAATTTAAAGGATCTAATGTCCTGAAAAACGCAAATGATTTAATTATTGAATATTTAAAGGGAAATAATTTACTGCTTTTGCAGGAAAATTATAAGCATAGATATCCTTATGATTGGAGAACTAAAAAACCAACTATTTTTAGGGCAACAGAACAATGGTTTGCTTCTGTAAATGGCTTTAGATCATCTGCCTTAAAGGCAATCGAAGATGTTGAATGGATGCCATCAACTGGAAAGAAAAGAATTTATTCTATGGTTGTTGGCAGAGGGGATTGGTGTATTTCCAGACAAAGGTCATGGGGGGTCCCAATTCCAGTATTTTATAAAAAAAATAGTAATGAAATTCTTCTAAACAGCGAAATAATTAATCATATTCAAGAACTTTTTAGTGAGCACGGAGCAGATATTTGGTGGGATTGGGATGTTAAGAATTTATTGCCTAAAAACTACTTAAAAGAATATGATCTATGGGAAAAAGGAACAGATACAATGGATGTCTGGTTCGATTCAGGATCTAGCTGGGCCGCGGTATGTGAACAAAGAAGTGAATTAAAGTATCCAGCAGATCTTTATTTGGAGGGCTCAGATCAACATCGTGGTTGGTTCCAGTCTTCTTTGCTCACATCTGTTGCAGTTAATAACAAACCTCCATATAAGAAAGTTTTAACTCATGGTTTTGCACTTGATGAAAATGGAAGAAAAATGAGCAAATCTTTAGGTAATGTTGTTGATCCAAATATAATTATTAATGGTGGTAATAATAAAAAAACTGAACCTGCTTATGGTGCTGATGTTTTAAGGCTATGGGTAAGCTCGGTAGATTATTCAGTGGATGTTCCAATTGGTTCAAATATACTTAAGCAACTATCAGATGTTTATAGAAAAGTTCGTAATACTGCGAGATATCTTTTAGGTAATATTCATGATTTTGACCCTAATATTGATAGTTTTGAAATTGATCAACTACCACTATTAGATCAATGGATGTTAGGTAGATTAGTAGAGGTTACAGATCAAATATCAAATGCTTATGAAAATTATGAATTTTCAAAATTTTTTCAAATCTTACAAAGTTTTTGTGTTGTAGATCTATCAAATTTCTATTTAGATATTGCAAAAGATAGGTTATATGTAAGTTCTAAAAAACAATTTAGGAGGAGATCATGTCAGTTTGTCATGTCAAAAGTTGTTGAAAATTTAGCTGTTCTAATTTCTCCAGTGCTATGTCATATGGCTGAAGATATTTGGCAAAATATTCCTTATTCAACAAAAGAAAACTCAGTAATTAAAAGAGGATGGCCAATTTTTTCGCAGTCATGGAAAAATGAAAATCTTAATAGGCACATTTCAAATTTAAGAAATCTTAGAGTTGAAATTAATAAAGCTATAGAGGGATGTAGAAATAAACAAATAATTGGAGCAGCTCTAGAAACAGAAGTGAATTATTTACCTGAAGATAAAATTGTAAAAGATTCCCTGACTTGGCTAAAAAAATTTGGTAATGAAGATGTAGATTTATTTAGGGATTGGCTTATAGTTTCAAATTTTCAAGTGGTATCAGATTTGGTAGATAATTCTCTAATTATTGAAAATAACGAACTTGGTAAAATTCAGATTCTTAAAGCTCATGGTCAAAAATGTGATAGATGTTGGCATTATCAAGAAGAAACTTTTAGTGGAACCGAAAATACAAAATTATGCAAAAGATGTTCAAATATCATTAATCTTGAATTTACTTAAATCTATTTTTAAATCAAAAAGAAAACTGAGTTTTAAGTTATTCTGATTGAGTTTTTAGGAAAATTTATTAAATCAGTTTCTCCCATGTTCTGAGAAGCAGGAGTTTCTTCCATTTTTTGGTAATTTAATTATGGACCATTGAATCAAGCCTAAAGTGTAGATTAACAATGAAAATAGTCCTAAGAATTTTGCTATCGATTGAGTAAAGTTAGCTCCAAAGAAAAACTTAAATAAACTTTTGATAATAATATAGAAATTTGAAGAAGGCTGAAGCCATATTTCACATCCAGCCGAATCAATAAAAGAAAAGCAACTAAAGTTTCGTAAACTTTGAATTAAGAAATTTAGAGATATAAAAGTTAACGACCATCTCCATACTTTTGTTGTTGTGGTGAGGGAGTAAGAAAAATCGTATTCTTTTAATTCATCATTAATATCTTTCCAAAACCAAACTGAAATCGTCATTAATATTGTTGAAATATTTGTTACGACAAGAGCGTAATTGTACTTACCAATTAAAAGTAAAAGGCTTATAAAAAATAAAAGGGATATTTTCCAATATATTGTTAGTCGTATGAGACAGCATGTTAATCCGCTTAGCAAAAATTTCAATGACATTGAGAAAATTCCATCTTTAGTTGAAATGTTTGGTGATTCTGAACTAAAACTGCATTTGGATATAGGTTGTGCTGCTGGTGATTTTTTATTTGATTTAGCTTTGGTTAATAAGTGTTGGAATTATTTAGGTATTGAAATCCGTGAGAGATTAGTTAAAACTGCAAAATTAAAAGTAAAAGAAAAAGAAATAAAAAATTTATATTTTGTATTTGGTAATGCAAATAATATTTTGAATGATACCCAAAGTGAATTTATTACTAAAAATGTAAAAAGTATTTCCTTTAACTTTCCTGATCCATGGTTTAAAAAGAAACATTTTAAAAGACGTGTAATTCAGCCAGAGTTTATAAATGTCCTCTCTAATTCTTTACAAATAGGCTCGTTAATTTTTATAAAAAGTGATGTGAAGGATTTATTCGATTATATGGATTCCACAATATCAACTAATTTTAAAAAAATTGATAAACAGAATTTTAATTATTCCGAAAGTTTCAATCCAAATAAAGTTAAAACTTCTAGGGAAAAGTATGTGCTTATGAATCAACTTGATATTTTTGAGGGGATTTATATAAAAATCTGATTGATAATTAATTCATTATTTTATTAATTTCTAAAAAAAGTTTTTTTGTTATTTCGCTTGATAAGGAATGTACTTTATTGTTATTTTTTGCCTCTACAAGAACTCTTATAAGGGGTTCTGTGCCGCTAGCCCTTATATAAATTCTACAATTATCAGAATAAATTCTCTGAAAATTTTCCATGGTTTGATCAATTAAGATTTTGTTTTTTGGATTTATTTTATTAATATTAAAATCTAGTTTAATATTGGTTAATTTTTGAGGAAAAGGGTCAAAACTACTTTTAAGCCAATCATTTAAACTAATATTTTTATTTTTGCAGTATTTAGAAATTTGAAGGGCAGTCAATATTCCATCTCCAGAAAAATTATTAATTTTTGAAAGTATATGACCTGACTGTTCACCTCCTAACACAGCTTTTTTTTCTTTTATTGCATCATGAACGTATTTATCTCCCACCTGAGTTCTATATAAAATTCCGCCAATTTTGTTCCAGGCCTTTTCAAAACCTAAATTTGCCATTTTAGTAGATATTAGTAAGTTATTTGTGAGAATTTTTTCTTCCATAAGTTCTCTACCCCAAAGAAAAAGAATATGATCTCCATCTAATACATTCCCTTTAGAATCTAAACCAATTACTCTATCGGCATCCCCATCGAAGCTAAAACCCATATCTGCAGGAATTTCTTTTAATGCTTTTTTTAATGGTTCGAGGTTAGTAGAACCACAATTCATATTAATTTTTAACCCATTACTAGAGTTATGGATAACTCTTACATCAGCACCAAGATTCTCAAAAACTTTTTTTGCGCAGGTCGTGGCTGATCCATAGCAAGTATCTAATATTATTTTCATACCGCTTAAATTTTCTCCACTCATTGTTTGGATTAGGCTTTTCATATAAGTATCCATAAGCTCTTTTTTTGTTTCTAAAGAGTTTATTTTTGTGGGGGCTGATATATTTTGATTTATTTCCTCAATAAATTTTTGAATTTGATTTTCAAAATTTTTGGTAATTTTTTCACCATTATGATCAAAGATTTTTATGCCATTGTATTCGGGCGGATTATGACTTGCAGATATCATTATCCCACTACTCAATTTCTCTTTTTTGATTAAAAATGGTATAGCTGGGGTGGGACAGATTCAGTTATCTCTTTATTAAATCTTCCTCTTATTCCATCCGTTCCAAAGATTGATTGCATAATTAGATTTCAGGAATTAAATATATTTTGTTCATTATTTAATTCTTATCTTATCAGTTGATTAAAAGGTAACAGATTTAAATTCTCTTTATTTGTTGAACTTATTTAAGATGTTTTTAGTTTATAAGAATTTATAATGCAATCTGAAACTAGAGAGCCATTTTTAAAAACAAATTTAAAAGCAATAATTACTTTGTTTTGTTCTATTATTATTATAACTTTGGTTTTGTTTAAAAATCTTTTTTTTCAATCAACTTATCTTCTTAAAAGTTTTGGGAAATTATCAATTGAGCCTGAAATAGCTTTTAAAAACAATAAGCCTACTTTCCTTGAATTTTATGCCGAGTGGTGTGAAGTTTGCAAAGAAATGGCTCCAAAAGTATCTGCTTTAAAGGATGAATATGAAGAGGATATTAATTTTGTTTTTTTAAATGTTGATAATCAAAAATGGGATAATTACATTCGTAAATTTGAAGTAAATGGCATTCCCCAAGTGAATCTTTTTGATAAATATGGTGAATTAATATCTACCTATATTGGTAAACAAGAAGAAATGACTATAAAAGATTCTCTTAATCAACTAAAGGGGGAGGTAAAATCTCGTAACGACGTTATTAATTCTCAATTTTCAGTGATCAAAGAAAATAAAAATAATGCTGTTACTCCTCGTAGTCATGGATGATTTTACCAATCTAGAGATTTTGAGACAATTGGAAAACTTTGTTTAAAAATAGATTTGCAACTTTGAGCAATTGACTTGTGTTCTTCTTGAGTACCATGTGCTGATCTTAAATGAATGTAATGTATCCATGATCTGCATGATCCAGACATGTATATTCTTGTTGGAGTTGCTAATGGTAAAACGAATCTCGCACATTCTTTAGCGATTCCTTCAGCAAGTAAATCTTCATATAATTCTGAAGCAGCTTTAAAATGTGATGCAATTTTTAAATTGAATCTTTTTTTTAACTCATCAGGGAGGTCAGGAATAGAATTCTGCCTATTTTTAAAGTCTTGTCTTCTCAACTCTGGTAAAGGAATGTCCCCTAATTGAGAACTATCTGCATATCTCTGTGAAAATTCTTGAAAAGTAAAAGATCTATGCCGTAAAATTTGAGCTGCTATGCCCCTGTTAGTTTCTATTTGTAACGTCATAAATGATTGTTCAAAAACACTCCAATGTTCATTTTTAATGCAATAACTTAATAATTTTGAGTAATCTTCATTTTTCTGATTTTTTGGATTACTAACTCTTGCAATGTAAGCCATTGTTTTCTCAGCATCAGGAGTTAGTGAAATTAGTTCAACTTTACTCATTTTAGATCTTTGCTAGAGTAACCTTCTCTGGCTGATTTTGATATTTACCTCTTCTATCTTCATATGTTGTAGCGCAAGGATCACCTTCAAAAAAGAGTAGTTGGCAAATACCCTCGTTAGCATAAATTCTGCAATCTGCACCTGAACTATTACTAAACTCTAGAGTTAAATGTCCTTCCCAGCCAGCTTCTGCAGGCGTTGTATTATCTATAATCCCCAGCCTTGCATAAGTACTTTTACCTATACATATTACGGTTATATTTTCTGGTACTTTCATCTTTTCTAAAGCTACTCCTAAACCATAAGAGTGAGCTGGAAGAATAAAAAAGTCTCCATCATTGTCATGATGTAGTACAGTTTTTTCTAAATTATTAGGATTAAACTTTTTGGGATTCATCACTGTCCCCGGAATATGTCTAAAAATTAGGAATTCTTTTGATGAAAGTCTTAAATCATATCCATAAGATGAACATCCGTAACTCAAAACTGGCTTTTTTTGATTATCAGGCTCAAGATGTCTAACTAAATTAGATTGGAATGGGCTTAGCATTCCTTCAGAGGCTTTTTGATTTATCCAGAGATCATTTTTAAGCATTGTTTTATGAGCGCAATTCGGTAATTTGATTAGCCATTAATAATAAATCTTTAGGTATACCTGTACCAGTAAGGATTACATCTCCAGATATAAATCGGTTTTCAAGTGTTGAAATCAAATCATCCTTATCGATAATCTTCTTCTCAATAGCAAAAAAAATTTCATCAAGTATGATCTGATCATTTTTACCAGAAAGTAATTCTTTTTTGCAAAAATTCCATAATTCCCAAATAGATTCATGAATAGATTTTTTTAAGTTATTATTGTTTTCCACTTCTTCGAAATTATATAGATCAAAAGAATTTGATGGTCTTATCCAAGTTAAATTACCACAAAGCTTTACTGCATTTGCAATCCCCTGTTTGACCCCACTTTTCATGAATTGTATTAAAAGTACTTTTCTACCAAGAGCAGCATTTCTTAGGGAATCTCTAATAATAGAGGAATAACTTCCTCTATAATTAGATTTGTAGATTTGGATTTGTCCGTTTTGTGTAAATCTTTTTAAGTTTATTTTGCTAGCAGTACTTATTTTTACAACATCTAGGTTACTTTCAGAATAACTATTTGATGAACTATTTACCATTATTTTAGATTACTTTTTCTAAATGCAGTATAATTTGAATTTTCATACACTGCATATAGTGTAATTTTACTTAAAAAACTTTTGATAACGTCAAATTAAATGAGAGAAATTTATATTTAAACCGATAATAATTTAAAACTGTTACTGTTGATACAAGAAATTTCAAGGTGTCTTCTTAAGTTTTTTATAGTCAATATTTTTATGACCCCTTCTTCTCAAGGATTCAGTCGCTTTAGTTCGCAACAGTCCGGACAAAGTAAAATTAACTCTATTGGAGAACGTTTTCCAATTAATAGAACTTTAATGGAAGTTATTAAAGGTCTCGAAGGTGCAAGCACAGAAATGGTTGAGAGATCTAAGACTATATTTTTCCCTGGGGATCCTGCTGAGAGAGTTTATCTCATAAGAAGGGGTGCTGTAAGGTTGTCAAGAGTTTATGAGTCAGGTGAAGAGATAACTGTTGCTCTTTTGAGGGAAAATAGCCTCTTTGGTGTTTTATCTCTTCTCACAGGCCACAGATCTGATCGTTTTTATCATGCCATAGCTTTTACAAGAGTTGAAATGATAACAGCTCCTGCGAATTCTGTTTTAAGAGCAATAGAGGAAGATGCATCCGTAGGACTATTATTGTTGCAGGGTCTTTCAAGTCGGATCCTACAAACAGAAACAATGATAGAAACTCTTACTCATAGAGATATGTCCTCTCGTTTAGTAAGTTTTTTAATGGTTCTTTGTAGAGACTTTGGAGTAGCAAGTGAAAAAGGTATCACAATAGATTTGAGGCTTTCTCATCAAGCTATTGCTGAGGCTATTGGCTCAACAAGAGTAACGATTACAAGGTTGTTGGGAGATTTGAAGGATTCAGGGCTACTAACTATTGAAAGAAAAAAAATTACGGTATTTGACCCAATAGCTCTTGCCAAACGATTTAATTGATACATCATTAATTATGATGTATCGAGTAATTAAATAATGTGGCTTGGATTTTAATTGTTTTTTTAATATTACTCGGAGGATTAATTGCACCATTTGGGGATTTGCTTGGTACAAAGATTGGTAAAGCAAGATTTAGTATCTTAAAATTAAGGCCAAAGAAAACTGCAACAATCGTAACCATAATAACTGGTGGGTTTATTAGTTCAGTATCAATA
>LULO01001223.1_pt2 | contig 11334 bp, 11 predicted proteins | sample 728121 | NCBI WGS metagenome assembly LULO01 (sample SAMN03860287, study PRJNA289734) | marine metagenome | biome: seawater column; feature: ocean; material: water; isolation source: Red Sea water column Station 149 - depth 50m | place: Saudi Arabia: Red Sea | collected 2011-10-15 | depth 50 m | reverse complement strand
AAGGAATTCCTATCTCATCCGCTCTAGCATATCTTCTTCCTATAGATCTACTGGTATCCATATGGCCAGAAATACCAGTAATATCATTTATTTCTCCCATCAACGTTTTTGCCATCTTAATCATTTTCTCTTTGTCAAATAGTGGTAAGATTGCTATATCGTAAGGTGCTATCTTTTCTTTCAAATTAAGAATTATATAATTTTCACCTTCTTTTTCGATTTCAATAAAGCTGTGATCCATTATATGCCAAATTATCCTGTCTATCCCGAATGCAGGCTCAATAACGTGTGGGGTGAAATATTCTCCATGAATGACTTCTTCTTCAAACCTCAATTCAATCATTTCCTCAGCAATCTTAATCACTCTACCATCTGATAAACTCAAATCAAATGGAAAACTTTGTGGCATTTCATCCATATTCGAAATTGAATTACTAACTTCTTTCGCATCGGACTTAAAATGTGGTCCAATTATTGATGAAATAGGGGAAATATATTTTTTCGAAATAATTGATGGCTGATCAAACTTCCTCCAACCCCTTAGTAAATTTGATTTTGAATACCCTTCATGGGATTCCAAATCGTGACATGTTCTGTTCGCAATTCCCACGCACTCTATCCAACCATGTGAGCCCAATAGTTCACAATCCCAACAGTCACTAGCATAGTGCGCCATTTCATCATTCTTATGCTGTCTAAATCTTATCTTTTGAGCATCAATACCTATGTCTATAAGAAATTCCCAAGTCATGCCTATGAAAAAGGCTACATTGTTATCTTTAATGATACCATTTTCATAACATTCCATAATACTACATCTAATTTGTTCTGATTCTCCGGAGACGAATTCAAGTTCTTCAGTCCATTTAGTTAAATCATTTTCTAGGTTATTTTCAGGATCTATAAAATATTCAAGTTCAGCCATATTAAATTCCCTTAATCTAATCATCCCTTGCCTTGGACTAATTTCATTCCGATAGCCCTTCCCTACCTGCATGGCACCAAATGGTAGTTTTTGTCTGAAATGTCTGAATAATGAAGGATATAACATAAACATACCTTGGGCAGTTTCAGGTCTCAAATACGCATTTCTACCTTGACTCATTGCCCCAATTTTAGTAGAAAACATTAGATTCATTGCCTCTGGATTTCTCCATTCATGATGATTACATGACGGACATTTAATTTTAAGTTCTAAAATTTTTTCATTTATTTGTTTTCCATTCATTGAATCCGCATCATCATAGTGTTCCGCAATAAGATGATCACTTCTAAAAACAGATTTACAATTAGAGCAAACAGACATGAAATCATTAAATTCAGAAACATGTCCACTTGCTTCTAGAACTCTTTCGGGAGTAATTGTTGGTGAATCAATTTCTACTATATTCTCTAATCTACTCCAATGTTGAATCCAATGATTAATTACTCTTCTTTTTATCACTGCTCCAATTGGACCATAATCAATTAAGCCCGAAACTCCACCATATAGTTCAAATGAAGGTAAAATTATTCCTCTCCTCCGTAATAGAGAATTTATTTTCGATATACGGTCCTCGCTCATTATTTGATAACGATTGGATTTAGGTTTTCAAGCCATCCTAAGTTTATGTGAAATTTCATAGTTTTGAGATAAATTGTATTTTATACAATAATTAGACGAATTTTATGCAATTTTGAGAAGCATTAATTTACGGCTTCGATGCCCTAAACACGCAAAGTGAGGAAAAATAATGCCCGAAATAATATATGTAACTGAAGGCGAAGATATATTCAACCGTCTTTCTGATCCAGTTAAAAATTGGTTCAAAGATAAATTTCCAGACTTTACTGAACCTCAGAAATATGCAATCCCTAGGATTCTTGATGGAGAACATCTTCTACTATGCTCTCCAACAGGTTCAGGAAAAACTCTAACAGCATTTTTATCAATTATTGATGATTTAGTTTCTCGTGCTATTGATGGTTCACTAACTAATACCGTTCAATGCATCTACATTTCACCAATTAAGGCACTGGCATACGATATTCAAAAAAATCTAATTGGACCATTAACTGAAATTAAGGAAAAATATCTCTCTGGAAGGGCGAAGAATATTACTGTCGGATTGAGAACTGGCGATACGCCCCAGAAAGAAAGAGAAGCTATGTTAAGAAAACCACCTCACATTCTTATTACTACACCAGAATCATTAGGCCTAGCATTAGCATCAAAGAGATTTAGACCTATTTTGAACGACTTAAAATGGCTAATTGTCGACGAAATGCACTCTCTTGTACCTACAAAACGAGGAACTCACCTTTCTTTGAGTTTAGCTTTGATGGATTCTGTAGTAGACTCAAACGTTCAAAGAATAGGCATAAGTGCGACAATGGAGCCACTACACGATGTTGCTGAATTCCTTGTTGCCAGTGACCCTAGGGAATCAGAAGAAAATAAACAGAGCGTAACTATAGCAAAAATCTCTGGATCTAGAAAACTAGATTTGGATATTCTATTACCTACTCCAAGATTCACATCTACTCCAGTTAAAGATATTCTAGAATATAATATTGAAATAATCAAGGAACTTGTCGAAGCACACACTACAACACTTGTTTTTGTAAATACTAGGAATATGACCGAAACCTTTGTTCAAAAATTGAAAATTTCAGGATTAGCAGGAGTCGAAGGTCATCACGGTTCAATGGATAAATCTATCAGATTAGATGTAGAACAGAGATTAAAAACGGGACAATTACGCTGTGTTGTTTCATCATCTAGTCTTGAGATGGGAATTGATATAGGCTCTGTCGATATGGTAGTACAGGTAGGCTCTCCAGGATCTATTGCTACTGCTTTACAAAGAATTGGTAGAGCTGGTCATCAAGTTGGAGGTCTTCCTAGAGCCAGAATGCTCCCCACATCTCCTCATGATCTTTTAGAATTAGTAGCTTTACAAAATGGAATACTTTCTGGTAATATGGACCTTCTTAAATTTCCTGAGAACTGCTTGGATGTATTAGCTCAATTCATTATTGGATTAACGATAATTAAAGAATGGGATATAGACGATGCCTATGATCTAGTATCACTATCATGGCCATATAGAAAGCTACCATATGATGATTACATAGAAGTGATTGATTTACTAGAAGATGAAAGAAGAATCTGGGTTGATTGGGAAGATAATAGATTTGGAAAGAGGGGATACGCTCAGATGATATATTATACAAATATTGGAACTATCGCACCAGATAATAATTTCTTAGTTTTTACATCAGATGGTACACTAGTTGGTCAACTTTCTTCTTCATTTGTTTCTAGTTTGAGGAATGGAGATGTATTCTTACTTGGCGGTTCTACATATCGTGTTTCAAGTGTACTTGGAACTAGGGTGAATGTAACATCAGCTACTGGATATAGGCCAACAATTCCATCTTGGACGGGAGAAGCAAATAGTAGAACACACGAACTTAGTCGTGAGGTTCTCGATTTATTGGAAATAGTTTCAATTGAAGCAAGGTTGAATAAAGATATTACACCATTTTTAGTTGATGTAATTGGACTAAACAAACCCGTGGCAAGTGCATTGACTCAATTTCTCGAAGAACATCTAGCTACCACATTCCAAGTACCATCAAAAGATAGAATTCTAATCGAGCAAGTAGAAGCTCCACTTCCAACTTATGTAGTAACTACAGGCAGAGGAAGATCATTCAATCTGGCACTAGGATATCTTTTTGCCGGCATAGCATCTAGAGATAATATTTCAATCCACGAATTATCCTTCGATGAAAATGGTTTCATGGCCAAGTTAAGTCATGAGGTATCTATTTCAGCAATTCCTGATGTTTTCCGTAGCAGTGGAGCTGAAGATACACTCCATCGTTATATCCTCGATTCTCAATTATTCGCAAAGAGATTTCGTGAAGTTAGCTCTAGGAGTATGTTAAATCCTAGAAGAGTAGGTGCTGATGAAGTTAGTCCAAAACAATTTCAACAAAAGGCCGAGCAAATAATGAATAGACATCGCAAAATGGATGATTCAGTAATAGTAAGAGAAGCATTGAATGAAATCCTTAATTCAGATTTAGATATGTGGGGACTTAGAGAATTTTTAATGAGGATGAATAGCGAAGATGTAAGAATAGTCCATAGGAGAGTGAAAATTCCATCGCCCTTAGGGATGACTCTTTTTATGTCGTCATTCGAAGATTTACTAACTCTCAGAACTAGAGCTTACCTCATTAAAGATGTAGATCCGGAAATACTTCGTAGGTTATTAGGGGCGCGCTCTTTAGCTACAGAACTAGATGAGGAAAAGCTTTCTCATTACTACCAATCTAAAGTTGCAGTTCCAAGTAATGCTAATGAATTACTCAGACTAATGGATATGGGTGGTGGACTTGAAAGAGAATTGACTCATCCATTATATAGCGATAAACTAAAAAATATAGAATTTGAGTAAGAGGAACAGGCCATGAAAAAATTGACAATAAATGGTTTTCAATCAGGATGGCTGAAGTTCATGGCACATTAGGATGCTTAGCTGTAGCAGGCGCTGCAGATATGGATGATATTAGTTCATTATACACTGGCGGATTGAGTTATGAACTAGCTGAAGAATTTGACGGGGGTACCCCTACTGAATGGAAAACAAAATATCTTTCTGATCCTATGGATAGTCTAAGATTAAAATTACTAGATATGTTAGGTTCCGAGGGACCTCAAACAGCAGAATCGTTAAGTGCTAGGTTACCATTTCCTTCTGCCCAAGTTGAATCTGTTCTACAGGAATTAGAAATGCGTAATTTAGTTTCTATTGGATTCTTCACACAAACAGACGAAGGAGAATTCATACTTAGAGTAGATGAATATAGAATTACTGGTGGTCAAGTTAGTGTTATTGATTACAGAACACTACAAACACTAATTCTTCTAAAATCATTTCAACAATTCGATGATCCTTCCGAATGCATTAGAAATCTATCCTTTGTTCAAAGAAGAGAAGAGCTCCTTTATCGAGTTTCTGACTATAGATTTAGAGATTGGAAAGATATCAAACATGACTCAGACATATACAATGGACGATTACTCCATAATCGTGTAGGATATACTATGAAAGATCAATTACCTATGCTACTGGGGCTAAGAGGAGAGCCATGGATAGGAGATTTAGAGCAAGAGCTAAAAGGAAAAGAAAATGCCCATATTCAAAGAAGTATAAAATCAGCTTTATCAAATCTAGAAAGGCAGTTGGCTGTAGCGAAACAATATCGTGATATTCCAAATAGAAAAAGATCATTAGCAATATTTAAGAAAATACATGAACAAATTAAACCCTTATCATTCAATAAAGCTCTTTCTGAATTGATTTCCAGAATAGGGCCCGTTAGAATTCATACTTTGCGATTCTTTGTAACTCGACCAGTAGAAGAATTGGCAGAAGCCCTTAGAGAACTAGAGAACTCTGGAAAAATTACTAGAATAGTTACTCTCCAACCAGATCCTACTGACTATTATGCTTCTCCCGAAGATGCGGAAAAATTACTTTCTCCTTTGCCTGAAGACAGAAAGATGAGAATTTTATCACAACTTCAAAGGAGTAGATCCTATTGGTAGGATCCTCATGTTTGTTGTAAATGATTATTTGGAAATTAAAGATATCAATATACCCCATTCTTACCTTGATGATTTCAAAAAAGCTTTCTCAGATCTGCTTGAAAATTATAGAGATAGGCTAGTAGATGTTTCAGTTCTACATGCTTTTAATGGCGTTCCCGTACACGATTGTGATCAGAACATTCAACAAATCCTATCCGATTTAGGATTTTCTTCTATGGGAGATGGTGAGCGATATATTAGAGGCGGTATTGTAGCACCTAGTAATAGAAAACAAGTTAATAGAATGTTATTCCATCATCATTACTTACACCAAGAAAGTCGATGGGAAAATGAAACTATAGCACTGGAGAATTCCAATGAATTGAGGGATGATTTTGCTTTAAGAGGTAGATGTGAAATGTTCAGAGTAAATCTAAGCTCAATGGTAGCGGCACACCAACTAAATCAAGGCTCAAATTTACGAGGTCACTTAGTTTGGGCCAAACTACAACATTTCAGAAAACTACTCACAATTCGCAATGTTCCTATAGAAGAAGAAGATAAGGAAATAATTCAATTTTTCAGAGAACATAGTGATCCAGATGTGTATATGGAAAGAAATGCATTAAAGAGATCAGATTTTAGAAAGCTAATCTCCCCTCTTGTTAGAAGTGGCCACCTTATTCAAGATTATAGGGGAGGATTTAGAACTGTAGAGCCATTAGAAAATGCAGATTTATGGGAGATTAAACGAAAATATTTGAGTGATTTAGTTAAAAACTATCCCGTTATTACTTTGAAACAAGTTGAGAGACTAGCAGGATCATCATTTTCTCCCGAAGAGATTAGTGATGTGATGCATGAATTTGAAGAAGATGGAATTCTAATCAAAGGATTCCTAGTTGATGATTTAAGAGATATTTGTTGGGGTAGGCAAGATATGCTAGAAAATTTGAAATCCTTAAGAAAAACAAGAGATTTAGTTATTCCACCTTCAGATCCATTAATACACTATTTTGGTGGATTATTACGTGAAAGATTTGGATTTGGATCAGCATATCTGGTATTCCATAAAGAAGAACCAATTGCAGCTTTCAAGGCTAATACTCGTAAAGATACCATAGAATTAACAGATTTTGTTGGGGATTCAGATTTAGAAAGAGAAGCAATTAGGGTAATGAAAGAATTCGCTTGGGAACATGATATGCCACTAACTGGAAAGCTATACAGCAGAATAAGATCGAGAATGATTTAATTAAAATTTTTATTATTGAATGGACTTAGTATTTTCATAATATTCTTATGTAATTCAGGCAAAATATCGAACAAAGCCAATGCCATCAAAAACATAGCAAGTAAGCTAATTGCCTTAGCTGCATAACTATGTGCAAAGTCAAACATCCCAATACCGTAAAAACTCCATTCTCTGTAGGTATCTGTTAACCAAACTATTCCTGAGTTTCTAAATACATTCAGAATGTGAATAGTAGGGATTGTTATTATTAATGCTCTCAACCTCCTTTTCCAATGTACTGACTTCAATGCGACTATTCCACCGATAAAGACTGCCATAGATTGTAGTGCCGAACATGCGAGAATAAATATCACTACATTTTCTCCATTACTTTTATTCATTGGAGCAAAAAAACCCGCTTCTCCCAAAGGTTCAGTTAGAATAAGTAAATTTCCATTCCATTCATCTACAGAAATAGCTGTTTTGTCATGTCTATCAATCATCATATGACCAGTTTCATACCCGCCAAGGCCTGAGAACTCTAGTAGCAGATTGGCGCTATCTGCTGTAAATCCTACAAACCAAATATTTAGTATTGGAATACCATATACTGCATAATATGGAATCATTGACCAAACTATACACCCTCTCATCCAAAGTCTGGAGTCTAAACTCTCATTGGTCGACTTATATTCCCAATATGAGATAGCAAATCCAACTGGGAGTGCTGCACCCGTCATCAAAACCAATAAGGGATCTGAAATCTCTACGAAATACGACGAGTATAAGTAAAAAAATAAACCAATAAGTGGCCATCCAATCATAGCACAAATTCTTGAAATTGTCTCAGATTTATGGTGGAAACCTACTGCCATTAGTGATAAACCAATTGCTCCTATTATCAGGTGCATCGTAATTTCTGCTACCCCAATAGATTCTGCTGCACCATATAATAATGCACCAATTGGCTCTTCCATATCTGATGGGAAACATTAACCTGTAAATAGGATATCCTCTTCGGGAGCATGATAACATATGGAGTTCGACTTCAAGAATTTTGCTAACTCTTATTTTAATGGCATAATTTCTGCAATTTCTGAGTTTCCTGTAGAGCAGTTAGAAAAATTTTGGAAATTAGTAGAAAAAACCAGAAATTCTGGTAAAACCGTACATTTCATAGGAAATGGTGGTAGTTCTGGAACCCCTTCACATAGTGCAGGAGATTGGTCTAAGGAACTATCACTGAAAACATTATCACATACTGATAATTCATCATCATTGACTGCTTGGGCAAATGATACAAGTTTCGAGAACATATTCGTAGGTCAACTTTCTACATTTCTAACAAAAGGAGATTTAGTAGTTGGATTTAGTGGTTCAGGAAACTCTATGAATGTCCTAAACGGGTTGATTTATGCTAAGGACAATGGATGTTCTACAGTAGGAGTTACAGGCAATTACAAAGAAATGGGTGGTGGAAAAATGATTAGTGTAGTTGACATACCAATTGTAATACCTTCAAAATCTATGGAAAGAATAGAGGACTTCCAACTAATAATTAATCATATTATTAAGGAGGCAGTTAAGTCAAATAATAATCTGTGATTTTTATGCTCCTACCATTTCGACACCGTTCAAAACTAAATTCGAAAATTATTCTACCTCCATTACCGACACTTTGGATGGGAAATATTGCCTATCTCGATAGAGATGGAGTAATAAATTATGGATCCGAAAATTACATCAACTCTGTCGAAGAGTTAGTTCTATTTCCTAAAATAGGGGAATCAATTGGTAAGCTTAGAAGGGAAGGCTTTAGAATTTGTGTGGTTACTAATCAGTCTCCGATTGGTCGAGAGCTGTGGGGTCATGAAAATTTGGCAGAAATACATGATCATCTGTCAGAATTATTGTTGGAGCAAGATTCGGATGCATTTCTAGATTTAATTCTATACAGCCCTTATGCTCCTTGGGAAGGATCTTGGGCTAGAAAACCAAATCCAGGAATGTTAGAAGCAGGGCGTCAAATTTTACAAAAAGGTAGTACAAATCCAGAAAGAGAAATCAGTCTATTTTTTGGCCATAACTGGATAAATGAATTCGATGAATCAAAATCAGTGATGGTCGGAGACAGGGACGTAGATATGGAAGCTGCAAGAAAATTTGGAGTTCGAGGAATAAAATGTAGTCCAGAAGAAGGGCTACCAGGGGTATTAAATCAAATTTTTAATAGAGGATAAAATATGAACCTAATCCCCGTATATATAGGACTAGATGATACAGATTTTATTGAAAGTGGATGTACAACGGAAAGAATGAATAATCTAATTAATTATCTAATTAGTCATACTAATGCAACTGAAGTAGAAAGAAGACTAGTCAGACTTTGGCCATTTGCTGAAAATAGAACTAGGGGCAATGGAGCATTGGGTTCGATAATTAATATCAATTCAGATAAAAAAGATAAATTGATAGAGTACTGCTCCTTATGGTTTGATGAATTGAAAAAAGATATAAATTCAAAATCTAATGAGTTTATCCATCCATCTCCTTGCCTGATTATATCCTTCAAAAAATTTCCTGAAAATTGGTATTGGTCGTCAGTAAGAGGCCATGTAGATGCATCGAAAAGAAAAAAGCAAATAGAGGAGGAAAACAACATCTTTTTCACCCATAATTCAGATTCGGGGATAGTAGGCGCCAGTGCAGCAATTTCGTGGGTACCATCATCAACTAGCTCATGGGAATTAATTTCTTGGAGGAGAAAAGGACTAATCGGTACAGAACGAAAGGTGAATTTTAATGATATATCAAGATTAGATGAGAAATTTCCTGATACGTTTGTCAATAGAGATCCAACAAAAAAAAGGGGCTTAATAGCACCAAGAACTCCATGCCCAGTACTATATGGAATTAGAGGTCCCAATTCAAAGCTGGTCACTGATGCACATTTTTGGCTTCAATCACAGAAAAATATAGAAAATTGCTCATCTTTTGCAGTACATATATCTAATCAGTTATCTGATGATCACATAATCTCTCCACACACTGGAACAGTCGTTTCTGAACCGATTGAGACCAAAGGTGGACATAGTTATTTAGATGTGATTTCAAATTCAGAATTAAATAGAATTATCGCATTTAGAGAAGGTGGGGATGTTAATGATTTATTGAGGAAATTAATACCCGGAGACATTATTTGTTGGACAGGAATAGTTTCTCCAAATGATTCAGTACATCTAGAAAAACTAATTTTAATTAATCCATCGCCTAGAATTGAAAGTAGGCCTAATTGTTGTAATAGGACTATGAGAAGCTCAGGCAAAAATCAACATCTCAGGTGTAAGAATTGTAAAAAAACAACCGATAAATATTGGGTATATAGTAGAGATTCTGTGAATACGAACATTTGGGTTGAACCCAGTCCTTCTAATCGTCGACATCTTTCTAAGCCACTATCAATCGAATATCCAATAACATAATATCCATTTTCACAGTAGTAATGTTATGACTGACTTCATTACAATTACAAATTTTGTTTCTACTTTAGTTCTATTGCTAATATCATATTTACTCATTAGACAATTACTAGACCTTAGGCAAAAGCGTAGATTAGCTCTAAATGGTTTTTTTGATCATAAATATACAGGTTCAGCAATTAATCCAGATTCACTTATTGATCCAAATAAAAGTGCAATAAAACAGATGACTAGATTATTAGAAGAAGCGGGCTTTAATCAAGAAGAATAATCACTAATAGCTCCTGCGAAGGGCGTGTCAAATAAATCCAATGAGCGAATTAAACGTCGGAAACTTCCAGAATTTGAGGAATCGGAATCATCAGTTGTGGAAGGTCTATTAGAAGAGGGAATAATCAAAGTAGCCTTGGATGATACTAATCAATATGGCCCTCATGCTATGATTATACTATTATTTGTAGTATCATCTTTAACAGCAGTAACACTATTGTTAATATCTTTATTTTGAAATATACTTATTTGCCAGCTTGATGGCATTATCGACTATCTCTCCAGATGATCCAATATGGGATAAAGGGTTGAACATTATATCTATTTCATCATCAGAAATTTTTTCCATTATTATCTTATTTTTTTTACATTCAGATTTAAGATTGGATTGATTATCAAGAGTATTCATTGAGGCTTCACGTAGAATTTCATGAGCAATGTCTCTAGCCACCCCTCTGTCCACCAATTCTAACATCACTTTTTCAGCCATAATTAATCCTCTTTGATTTTCCAAATTTTTCTTCATTTGATTCTCGTTAATAACTAGATTCTCCATTACACTCTTGCATTTTATAATTATATCATCAAGCAAAATCATTGAGTGAGATAAAGTGAATCTTTCACTAGATGAATTTGCTAAATCTCTTTCATGCCAAAGAAGAGCATTTTCATATGACGGAATAATCATTGATCTAATTATTCTAGCTAATCCACATGCATTTTCTGAAGTTATTGGATTTTTCTTATGGGCCATAGTTGATGAT
>LULO01001748.1_pt1 | contig 11447 bp, 20 predicted proteins | sample 728121 | NCBI WGS metagenome assembly LULO01 (sample SAMN03860287, study PRJNA289734) | marine metagenome | biome: seawater column; feature: ocean; material: water; isolation source: Red Sea water column Station 149 - depth 50m | place: Saudi Arabia: Red Sea | collected 2011-10-15 | depth 50 m | reverse complement strand
AATACCTACTTAAAACTGGAGGGAAACTTGCTCGACACAATGCAAACAAGCGAGGTATTTGGAGAGAAGGAAAAGATGAACTGGAACGCTGTCCAACAAAAGTCACGCAATGGGCGTTATCAAAGGCAGCCGAAACCGCACCTCGTGTTAGCTGGAGTGCGTCAGGCTACGCAAGAGGTTTACGATCATTCATATTGGAACGTGTAACGGCCATTCATGCGATTGAATTTAGTATTTATGATAAGGATTATGGATTTGCTGGTACTGCTGACGCTTTAATAGATATTGATGGAAAGTTAACGATATGTGATTGGAAAACATCTAAAGAGGTTAGATCAGATGAAATGTTATTGAACTATTGTCATCAACTTGGAGCGTATAATTATGCACTAAGAAAACTCACTGGTATTGAATGTACTCAAGCATTAGTATGTATAGCTAGAAGAAGTGGAAAACCCCAACTAAAACTAATGGATTCATTAGCGTTGAGGTCTAGTGAGATATGTTTTATGGAAAGATGTATGAAATTCCAGGAACAGATAAAAGAATTAGCTGTTATTTAGTTTAGGTAATGGTTAATTACGTTTTGAATCTCCTCTTTAGTTAAAGGTTTTGTATGTATGATAGTTTTAAAATGTCCATCAGATTCAAGAGCAGCATAAAGTATTTGAATTAAATGCTTCTCAGCTTGTAGCTCTAGTTTTCTTTTTTTTGGAGATCATTCTTCATAATCTCCTGGTTCGGGTAGTTCTTCAAATTTAATTTGAGCCATACGAGTGGCCATATCTTTTAAAGTGTCCTCAGAAAAATCTGGGTGTGATTTAGATAATTCTTCATAAGATTCATCATAAAGATTTTCTAAGACAGCATCATTATCTGGTACGGGATAAACACCAGCATCTTCTAAATCCTGGATAGCTTTATCTTCCATAAAACTATCAAGTGCTGATTGATGATTTTGCATAAATGAGTCAGTCATCTGGTAATTCTCCATTATCAATAGCTTTTTTAGCAGCATCTATAGTTTTATAATCAGTTCCCCATATTTCATAATATGGGTCGTCATCATAAACTTTAGCGATGTTGTAGTAAGGTTTTTGTTGAAAATCATAAAGTTCATTGATTTCAAAACCTTTGTATTCTTGTTGAATCATTTTTTTAACCTTTTTTTGTTAGTGATGTACAAATTGGCATATTTAACAGCCAATTCTGGCTCGTTGTTTGTTTCTGCCCATTTCATAGACCTATATATGGTATTGAGGGCATTTAGCTCTAAGTTCTTAACTGTTTTATCGTCAGGTTTATCTTCTTCCCATTCATACTGATCTAATGCTTTTTTGGCATATCTGTATGCGGTAGATTCTGGAATGTTAGATTCAATTAATGTTTTAACAACATCATTTTTATCTAAATCCTTACGAAATAAACGTAAAGCTAAATCTATTGCTTCTTTTCTATCCATAGCTACCCGAAGTCAATGTAACTTTTCCTATAGTGTTACCATTAATATCTCTCAATTTTGTTTCAAGTTCCCAAATAGTATCTGGATCGACTACTAGTTCAATGGCATTTGCATAATTTCTTAAAATTCTTGCAATTTCTGAACCTAGATTATCGTGCATAAAAGCATCGTTATCTACATTCATAATGATATTTACGTTAGTCATTAGTAGTTACCCTCGATAATGTTTTTTCTAGTGATAACTTCCATTTCTTTTTGTAAATCGCCTTTAAAGGGAATGACCCTAGAATGAATTTCAGTCCAGGCTTTTTCCATAGCGTTATCTATTTGATAACCCTTTAATACAACACCAAGTTCAGGCATATTGTATGTTTGGTTAGGAAGTACTTTTTTCATTTTTTTGTTTTAACTGTTGGTCTATTGATAAATAAATATGTGCAATAATCATCAGCTAATAATCCAGGTATAAATGGATTTTCAAAATGTACATCTTCTAATACATCTACACATTGATGGTTAGTTAATGATAAATCAGCCCATTCAAGTGTTTCATGTATAGTTGTTTCTTCATTTTCTTCTAGTCCTGAAGCATCACCATTAGCAAGATAAGATGCCCAGTATATAGGCAACCTTATCTTTGTTTCTTTTATTGAGTTATTCATATTAATAACCTTTTAATGCACTTTGATTTTTTCTATTGTATTTTGGATTTTTACCTAAAAAATAATCAATGGTTGAATCATTTTTAATTTTGTTATAGATACTTTGAGGGCAATTAGTCCAGGTATCTTTAATTACTATCCATTCATAAGATAGTAACCTTTGTTTCATTTCATCATTCTCAACATAAGTTGAAAATTGAAAATTCTCAGTTTTTTTCATTTTTGGTTAGATGAATTACTGTTTGCCTTACTATATTACATAAGACTTTTCATTTTTGCAAGAAAAAAAATTCTCACTTTCATATTTTTGCCTTTAAAACGCCTTTAAGTTGCCTTTAAAACGCCTTTAAGGTAAGTTGAAATTGTACTTAATTTTTTGAAAAAATGAGCAAAATTTCTCCAAATCCTAGTGATACCAAGGGTTTTCAACTAATTTTTAGTAAAAATGAAATATTTTTTATTCTAACTTCATTATTAAAATTAATTAGGTTAGATAAATCAAATATAAAGTATAATTTCAGAATATACAAAATTATAGATAAAATCATGTTGACAATAAATAAGTATTAGTTTAATATTCTAGTAGGGCTTAACTTTTTCAACCCTATCAAAATTATTATGTCAAATCCTATTTCTTCCCCCTATGCGGATTTTATCCAGGAACAGAAAAAACAAAAGTATTTAAAAAATATTGATGTTTTTATGATTTCTAGTTATCATGTAGAATTTTATAAAACTATAATTGAACTACAAAAATCAATTATTAATACTCTACATAAAAATAATAATAAGATATTAAATAAGAATATTTTAGAAACAATAAATATTGATATTAATAAAGTTCTACCATATAAAAAATATGGTATTAGAGCTTATCATAAAAAACCAGATGATATTTTTGATAAAAATAAAATTTATTGTTATAGTCATAAATCAAATAATTTCAATATTGATGAATACACTTCAGATATTATTATTTCAGAAAGTGCGAAAGAAAGAAAAACAGAAACATTATTAAAATCTGAAAAAATTAATTATGATGTTATACATAATTTAAATGTAAGATGTTTTTCTAGTAATATCCAGGAGTTAAAAAAATGGGAAAAAATAAAATCTAGTTCTTATGACATACAATATAGAGTAGATCAAATTAATAATTTGAAAAAAGAGTTAGATAATTTTGTTAAGTTATTTGATGAAAGTGAAGGTTATAAACATACAAATTATAGTGTTATGGAGTTAATAAAAGATTATCCAAAATATAGTGATAATATGAGATCTTGGTTAAATAAACAAGATGAATTTTTAATTTCTTATGATGAATTTAGAAAACAAAATAAGTAAATTAAATTAATTGTAAATAATTGTTACAGTAAGACTACTATATTACACTAGTAGTCTTTTTTATTGCTTATAATTAATAGTGAAGGGAGATAAATTTTTTCTCACTCCCTACCAAAAAAAAATGAAAGTACTTACTATTTATTTATTGTCTTTAGTTTTCTTTGCTAGTGCTGGTCAGCATATTGCTACTAACATAAAAGAAAATTTACAACAGAGAACAGATAAATTAGATTCTGTTTTATCTTCATATTCTGTTTACTTACAAAATAAATAAGATTATGAAGTATTTACTAAACATTATTTCTTTTCTTATTCCTACTATCAAAATAAATTTTGATAACTTCAGTAATTTTTATGAGAGTCTCCAGGAAGAAACAGAAGAATTTATAAAGAGTTTAGATTCTTATTATTTATTAGGTCTACTAAATTATTCTATAGATGGCTGCTTATCTTATGATAATGCACAACAGTTACTAGAGGAACACGATGTAGTAATTGATGATTATTTAGATGATACTAAAGATGATGATTTATCAATTATTAATCTTGTTGATTATCTAGGTTATTAAAAACAAAATTAAAAAATTAATTAATCCTATTGTAAAAAATAGGATTTTTTTTTATGCAAAAAATTATTATTAAAAATTAATTATTATTATTGTTTGGGTTTTTTCTTTTCTTTCTTATTATCTTGTAAATTACTAATTTTAATTTTCTATTGGTACGGTTGCCAACTTCCCAACAGTTCCCAGCAAAAAAAGACAATGTGATGTAAGAAAAAATTATAAACAAAAAAAATGATGCTAGTGGGTTTCTCTTCCCGATCTCCCAGGTCTTCCCGGAACCTACTGATAAATCTAAAAATTATTTGCCTCTACATTATTTATTATAGTACAATACTACAATAGTGTCAACTATCTTTTTGATTTTCTATTCGTATAGCTAGTTCTGGAGCATTTATGTTTACAGTCTCTACACTCTCCCCTACTACTTTACCTAACGAATCTAATATTTGAGCAGCAGTTTGGAACTGACCTTTCTTGCAAGCCTTATCAAAAAGTCTAACTCTCATGGCTTGAAGCCTAGCGATCATATTCTCTCTATCCTTTTGCCAATCCTCTTCATTCCACTTTGTTACCTCTTTCCAATCGTTCCAGGCAGTTTTCACACAAACCCCTTCTCTAGAAGAATGTTCTAAAACAAGATGTCTAGTTGGTAGGCCATCTAACTGTCTTTTATAAAGCCTTTGCCTTCTCTGTTCTATTACCATGTAGGATTGCTTCTGTCACGGACTGAAACTTATGTTATTAATTGAATAATAACCTTAAAATAGCAAATTAGTCGATAAAAACTACAAAATAAATTAAAATTAGGGTTATTTTGTACTACATGAGTGTAAAAACACGAGAAAACTTAACATTGCGTTGGGCCCAGGGGGAGGTATTCAATGCAAAAAACAGATTTAGGGTACTGGTAGCTGGCAGAAGATTTGGAAAATCATATTTATCATGTATTGAACTTGTAAACGCTGCAATAAAACGACCAGGCGAGACATATTTTTACTGTGCTCCTACATATCGAATGGCAAAAGACATTGCCTGGAAGGAATTAAAAAAGTTAGTACCACCTACATGGGTAAAAAGTAAAAACGAAACAGATTTAAAGATTGAACTGATAAATGGCTCACTTATTGAGTTAAAAGGAACAGAAAATGCAACTACGTTGAGAGGTCGAAGTTTAGCTGGTGTTGTATTAGATGAGGCAGCATTTATGGATTCTGACGTTTGGTTTCAAGTAATTAGACCAGCACTAGCAGATAAACAGGGGTGGGCGTTATTCATATCAACACCCGATGGCACGGCAAGCTGGTTTTACGATTTATGGTGCTACGTTCCAGAAGATCCTACGGGAGATTGGAAAAGGTGGAGTTTTACAACAATAGACGGGGGCAATGTTCCAGCCGAGGAAGTCGAGGCTGCAAAAGCACAATTAGATAGCAGAACATTTAAGCAAGAGTTCGAGGCAAGTTTTGAAAATCTTACAGGATTAGTAGCTGTAAGTTTCAGCGATGACAACATTAGTGCTGAAGTCCAAGATTTACAGATGTTACCTTTAATTTTGGGATTAGATTTTAACGTGGACCCTATGGCAGGAATTTGTGCGGTAAAGCACAACGACTGTCTTTATGTGTTTGACGAGATCATGTTGACGGGTGGAGCAACAACCTGGGATTTTGCGGAAGAAGTTATAAGAAGATATGGGGTAGATAGGCGAATTATTGCTTGCCCTGACCCTACTGGTAGTGCGAGAAAGACAAGTGGAGTTGGAGTTACGGACCACAATATTCTTAGAAGAAGTGGATTTACAGTTATGAGTCCAAGATCCCCTTGGAAAATTAGAGATAAGATTACTGCTGTTAATACAGCTTTGTATGATGCAAATGGAGATCGAAGAACATTTATCCACCCACGTTGTAAAGAATTAATAAAAGCGTTAAGAACTTTAACTTATGCACCAAATACAGGTTTACCAAATAAAAACCTGGGAGTGGATCATGCGTTTGACGCTTTCGGTTATCTTTGTTTACAGCAGTTTAATTTGGCAAAACCAGAGACACTCGGTCAAACTTCGTTTAGAATATACTAAGAACAACCTAATTCTTATCATGTACCATTCTACTACTAAGAAAAAAAAGAAGAAAAAGAAGGGCGGAAAGAAAAGATGCAGTTGTGGCGGTAAATAATGGGCAAATTATGTGCTAGAGGTAAAGCAGCAGCTAAACGAAAGTTTAGGGTATATCCTTCTGCTTATGCTAATGCTTATGCTGTAAAAGTATGTAAAGGTGATGTAAAAGGTCCAGACGGTAAAAGAAGAACTGCTTCTGGTTATAGTAAGAGCAAAAAAAAGACTACGAGGAAAAAACGTGGCTAGACATAGTGGTCTTAAACGCTGGTTTAAAGAAAAATGGGTTGATGTAAAAACTGGTAAACCTTGTGGCCGTCAAAAAGGCGAAAAACGAGGCTATCCAGCCTGTCGACCTAGTAAACGTGTATCAAGTAAGACACCTAAGACTGCTGGAGAGATGTCAAGTGCCGAAAAAGCAAGATTTAAACGTGCAAAAACAGGAAGTAAGAAGATAACATATCAACATAGACGAAAAAAGAAGAAAAAATAAGTGTAAATTAACCGTTTTAACGGTAATATAGTTTTATATAGATAAAATCAATGCCAAAGGGATCTTATTCTAGTAAACAACGCAAATTAGCTGCTGTTGCACCCCCTAGAGATAAAATCACTTCTGCTGATTTAAAAAAATTGCGTTCTAAGAAGAAGAGGAAGAAAAAATGAAAACATTAACCCAAAGACAGCAAGATGCTTTAGCAAGACATAAGAAAAAAGGTACTCATACCAGAAAGCACATGGAAGAAATGAAAAAGTTGATGTTAAAAGGTAAAACTTTTACTGAAGCTCACAATCTGACAATGAAAAAGGTAGGCAAATAATGAGTAGACGTAAAGGAGTTAGTTTATCTGTAGGTAGAGGTGAAAAGTCCAAAAAAGGTGGGCTAACTGCTAAAGGTCGTGCGAAATATAATCGTGCTACTGGTAGCAATTTACAAGCACCTGTTACTGAAAAAAACCCTACAGGTAAAAGAGCAGCAAGAAGAAAAAGTTTTTGTGCAAGAATGAAGGGAGTTAAAGGTCCAATGAAAGATAGTAAAGGTAGACCAACCAGAAAAGCGTTAGCATTAAAAAGATGGAGGTGCTAATTAATGACTTATTCAATTCCTGGAGACTATAGAACAAAGGTACAAACCTCTACAACTATCGGTGATATAGATAGTCCTTTTACTCGCACGAGGGCTGTCCTCGATATGATGAAAGGTTGGGAAATAATGAAAGCCGTTACAGAAGGAACAGAGTATCTTAGAGAAAATAGCGAAGCATTTTTACCATTAGAACCAAGAGAAGATTACACAGCATATATGGCTAGAGTAAATCGTGCTGTATTTTCTCCTTTTACACAAAGATTAATTAGAGCAGCTACAGGTCTTGTATTAAGAAAACCAATAAGTCTTATAGGTGATCCTTATTGGACAGATACATTCAAAATGGATGTTGATGGTTGTGGTTCTGATTTAGATGAATACGCACGAAGAATATTAATGTGTTCTCTTACTTATGGTCAAAGTCATATTCTTGTTGATTACCCTGCACCTGGAGGAGCATTAAGTCTTGCTGAAGAAAGACAACAAAATCGTAGACCATACTGGATAGAAGTCGATCCAACAAATCTTTTAGGTTGGAGACTAGATAGAGAGTCAAACTACGGAAATCTTATACAGGCAAGAATTGCAGAAAAAGCTGTATTACCTGAAGGAAAGTTTGGTGAAAAAGTTTACGACCAAGTAAGAGTTATAGAGCCTGGTAATTATAGAGTGTTTCGTAAGAAAGATGAAATTGATGCTATGTATGACGTTGATGATAATTCTTATATGGGTGAATTTAGTACTGGTACTACAGACCAAGAATACAAATTAGTAGAATCAGGTAATTTTTCTTTAGGTGAAATACCTTTAGTTACTGTTTATTCTGGAAAAACTGAAAATTTAGTAAGTAAACCACCTTTACTAGATATTGCATATTTGAACCTTGCACATTTTCAAAGACAGGCTGATTTAATACATAGTTTGCACGTTGCATCTCAACCAATGCTTGTAATGGAAGGTTATGACGATCAGACCAAAGACCTTGCTATATCTGTAAACTATGCAATGGCAACTCAACCAGGTAACAAAATCTATTATGTAGAACCAGCAAGTAGTGCATTTGATGCTCAATCTGCTGAGATTAAGGAATTACAGATGCAAATGGCTACTTTAGGTATCAGTACGTTATCACAACAAAAATTTGTAGCAGAATCTGCTGATGCAAGAAGATTAGATAGAGTTGATACTAATTCAATGCTTTCTATGGTTTCTATGGAGTTAGAACAAAAACTTCAAAAATGCTTTAATCTTTCCGCACAATATGTAGGAATTGAACCACCTGAAGTAAAGATTAGTAGAGATTTTGATATTGAAAGATTAATTGGACAAGATGTAACAGCGTTAACAGCTTTATTTGACCAACAAGTTATGAAGGTGCAACATCAGAACAGGTTGATAAATTAATTAATGCTTTGATAAACGATGGCAACTAAAGAAGATTTAAGTTTAGCTCAAGTAACAGCGTTAGTACGTTTAAACAAAAAGTTAAAATCTTTACCAAAAGTTCGTGATGGTAAACAAGGACCAAAAGGAGAGCAGGGAGTTGCAGGGCCAAAAGGAGAAAAAGGTGAACAAGGACCTAAAGGTGAACAGGGAGTTAAAGGGGAACAAGGACCTAAAGGAATACAAGGTAATAAAGGTATCCAAGGAACAAAGGGAGATAAAGGTGATAATGGAACACAAATTTTATCTGGATCGAATGAACCACAGACCCAACAAGGTGTAGATGGTGATTTTTATGTACAAAAAACTCCTTTAACCATTTATGGACCTAAAAAATCTAATAAATGGGGTGAAGGTATAGAACTTACAGGAAGAGAAGAAGAGAGAAGAAGTGAATTAACTGTAGGAGGGCAATTACCTGGAGCAAGTGGTAGTGGATCTTCAGCAACAGTTTCTGTTGGTAGTGTTACTACAGGTGACGCTGGAACAGATGCGAGCGTTACTAATTCAGGAACAAGTAGTGCTGCTGTTTTTAACTTTACAATTCCTAGAGGTGCTGATGGTACAAATGGAACTAATGGTACAGATGGTAGTGATGGTGCAGATGGAGCAACAGGTGCTCAAGGTCCAGCAGGTACTGCTGCAACAATAGCGATAGGAACTGTTACTACAGGAGCAGCAGGTTCTAGTGCTACAGTAACAAACGCTGGAACATCTAGTGCTGCGGTATTAACTTTTAGTATTCCAAAAGGAGATGCTGGTAGTAATGCAACTGTTACTGCGGGTGCTGGAATATCAGTATCAAATGGAGAAGTTTCTATCGCAACAGATGCAGTAATAGACGGCGGAAGTTTTTAGTATTACAATGATAAACAAGTACATACTTAATTATGGCTAAATCCCTAGATAAAGTTCTTCAGCCTGACGGAACTTATAAATGGGAACTTGTGGAACCTACTCAATCTGAAAAGATGGGCAATGGTCCTGAAGCTCCTGTTGTCTGTCCTGCTCCTGAACCAAAAGCAACTAAGAAAAAAGCTGCTAAAAAGAAAACTACTAGCCCACTTACTGAATAATTAATGGCACTCGAAGAAAAAGTAATTCAGTCTGATTCTGTGAATCCTGCTGAACAGCCTGTGGCTGAAACTGCTTCACAACCAGCCCAACCATCTGCACCTGATCTTACTTCTGTTAAAGCAGAATATGAAGCAAAACTAGCTGCTTTGCAAAAACAAGTTGCGGATGAACAAGAAAAATTTAAAGGTGCAAAGTCTAAATTAGACGAAGTTTATAAGAAAAAAGAAGCTGAACGTACCAAGCAACTTGAAGATCAAGGACAATGGAAAACTCTTTGGGAAGAGGCTAATAAAACGGCCCAAGAAAAAGAGCAACAAATAATGGCTTTATCTCAACAATTAGAAGATATGAAAACTTCTAATGAATTAGCTTCGACTAAAACAACAGCCCTTGCTGCGATAAGTAATATTGGAGCGATAAACGCAGAACAAACTCTGTCATTATTACAGAACAAGTTACAAAGAAACGCTAACGGAGAAGTAGTCGTATTAAACGGAGGAGTAGAGCAGAATTTAACTAGCTATCTCACGAGTCTCAAAAACCCTGGTAGTGGATGGGAGCATCATTTTAAACCAAGTTCTGCTGCTGGAATGGGTGCAAAACCAAGTCCTGTTGCAAATGCAGGTGGAGGTCAGCCAAATCCATGGAAAACGGGCAATATAACACAACAAATGCTAGTATCAGAACAAGACCCACAGCTTGCAGCAGTGCTCAAGCAAGAGGCTCAAACAAAATAGTTAGTTTCCAATCTGGTGCTGTAGTTCGTAATGCTTTGCTTGATGCAACAGCAGGTGGAACAAGAATACAGGTTCCAGAATTTAACCCAATTGCACCAACTGAGGAAATCTTAGATGGCACAGGCACTTGGGGTACAAGTGGTGCTGGTTATCTAACACCTCAAAAAATCGGTACAGATACGCAGATCGCAACTATCTGTCATAGAGGTTTTGCGTATGCTGTTGATGATGTAGCTGTATTAGCTGCTGGTGAAGATCCAATGGGTCACATCAGAAATCAACTTGCAGATGCAATCAATAAATTGAACTCTGTTCGTTTATTTGAAACTCTAACTGGTTTATTCCATACTGCTCTTAATGGTCATCGCCTTGAGAAGCAATTAGGTGGTTCTGGTGCTACTGCTGAAGCAAACTATCTTACTGCTGCAACAATGGCAGAAGCTCGTTCTCTTTTAGGAGAAAGAGGAGAAGAACTTGATCTTCTTATAGTTCACCCTGCGGTTGCTTACTACTTATACCAGGTAGGTCTACTAACATTCTCAACATCTGCTTTATCAACTGGTGGAGCCGTAACTTGGGGTGGTGGTGGAGTTGGTGTAACTGATAGATCAATCGGTCAGTTCGCTGGTTGCACAGTCGTAATCGACTCTCAGGTAAACACAAACGATCCAACAACTACTGGTAATCGTCAGGAGTTCCGTTGCTACTTAATGAAGTCAGGAACAATTCTTGAGGGTGTTCAGTCTGAGCTAGGTATTGAAGCAGAAAGAAACATCTTATCTAAGCAAGATGTTATGTCTGTTGACTACCATAGTGCTTATCACGTTATGGGTACTAAGTGGACAAACGCTGCTGACAACCCTGCTAACTCAGCACTAAGAACTGGATCTAACTGGTCTGCTACATACGATATTGACCAAATTCCTATGGTTGAAATCTTTGTAAACACACCA